>Ga0255344_1000733_pt1 | contig 49589 bp, 57 predicted proteins | sample wastewater_treat_5_FD_192414 | JGI IMG/M metagenome (GOLD analysis project Ga0255344, IMG submission 192414) | Wastewater microbial communities from Lulu Island WWTP, Vancouver, Canada - plant18 | ecosystem: Engineered > WWTP > Wastewater > Unclassified | place: Canada: Vancouver, British...
GTATAAAATTGTTCTTCATGGCTTTAATCTCCTCTTTTTGCATCACGAGCCAAGGTGCGAAACACTTCGTCCATTGAATCCGCTCTAAATTCTTGTTTCAGTTTGGCAGGGGAGTCCAAGGCATCTACCCGCCCATCAACCATAATTGCCACGCGTGAGCAATATTCTGCCTCATCCATATAGTGTGTCGTAACAAAAATAGTTGTTCCATCTGCTGCCGCTTCATAAATCATTTCCCAGAATTGACGGCGGGTAAGCGGATCGACACCTCCCGTAGGTTCATCCAAAAACACGATTTCCGGCCGGTGAACAGTGGCAATGGAAAACGCTAACTTCTGTTTCCAGCCCAAAGGCAGCGACCCGACAAGAGTATTGCGTTCAGATGAGAATTTAAGCTTGGACAGCAATTCTGTACCGCGCTTATCAGTCTCGTTCTTTGACAAGCCGTAGATTCCCGCAAACAGGTTGATATTCTCCCATACGGTAAGATCGTTGTACAACGAAAAACGTTGGCTCATATATCCGATATGGCGTTTTATCTTCTCTCCCTCACTCATTACATCGAAGCCGGCAACCGTACCTCTGCCGGATGTTGGATAACTCAATCCGCAGAGCATACGCATAGCAGTTGTTTTTCCGGCCCCATTAGCACCGATGAAGCCGAAAATCTCGCCTTGGTATACATCAAAGGAAATGCGCTCGACAGCTGTAAAATTGCCGAATTTCTTGGTCAGTTCGCGTACCGAAATAACAACATCACTCATCGCTTCATCAATTTTATAAAGACATCTTCGATTACGGGTTGCACAGGCTCTATACTAAGACCTTTCAAATCTTTCAACTGCTCTTTAAAGGTTTCTACGTTAAATTCATCAGTGGCAACAATATGGTGCTTTTCTCCAAAGGGATAGCATTCAATAACGCCATCTATTTGCCGTGCAGCCCTAATAAGGGCATACATATTATCGGCACCGACGGCGTAGAGCTTCGAATCGAATCGCTTAAGGATTTCTCTTGGATTGTCAATACCCAATATGCGTCCCTCATTACAGAGTGCGATACGGTCACAACGGGATGCTTCGTCCATATATGGTGTTGAAACGAGAATCGTTATTCCCTGCTCTTTAAGCCCTGCAAGCATATCCCAAAGCTCAACGCGGGATACGGCATCGATACCGGTTGTGGGTTCATCAAGAAATAGCACGCTCGGACGATGAATCAATGCGCAAGACAGAGCCAATTTCTGCTTCATACCTCCTGACAAATGAGCTGCCCGACGGGTGCTGAACGGCTCAATCTTTTTATAGATAGGGGCAAACAGATCATAAGACTCCTTGATTGTAACACCAAATAAGGCGGCAAAAAAACTCAAATTTTCTTCTACCGTCAAATCGGGATACAGCGAAAACCTTCCGGGCATATAGCCGACTCGCGAGCGGATTGAGCGATATTCTTTAACTATATCAAAACCATCCACCGAGGCCCTGCCCTCATCGGGATTAAGCAGTGTTGTGAGCAGTCGGAAGAGTGTAGTTTTCCCTGCACCATCGGGGCCGATAAGCCCGAACAGTTCGCCTCGATTTACTGAAAAAGAAATCGAATCCAGAGCTTTTACATCTCCAAAATTCTTCGAGAGATTTTCTACCTCAATGACACTCATGCCTTGCAAGTTTCTTACAGATTCACTTCACCGGTAAAGCTGAGCTTAAGACGTCCGTCATTCTTTACAGCAATTTTCACCGCATAAACCAGGTTTGCCCGCGAATTCTTTGTTTGGATGGTTTTGGGCGTGAATTCACTCTCGGACGAAATCCAGGTGATGCGGCCTGTGTAATCGTACCTTTCATCACCTCCAAAATCAGCAGTCACCAAAAGCTCATCGCCTATTTTCAGATTGGAGAGTTGGTCAGAAGTGAAATAAGCGCGTAGATAAATTTTGTCGAGATTGGCAATTTTCACAATAGGCCTTCCCATTGATGCCAATTCGCCGGCTTCGGCATATTTAACCAATACGGTGCCGTTGATGGGCGATACGACACGACACTTTGATATCATGTCGTCAAGGGCGGCAATCTGCGCTTCAAGAGCAGTGGCATTGCTGTTGATGGCTTCGGTGTTTTTGTCAAGGGTGGACAGAGTTGCGGAGAGCTGCCTTTCGAGAATACGGATATAAGCATCGATGTCGTCCTTCTGTTTTCGCGTAGCGGCTCCGTCTTTGAGCATATTATTTATACGCCTCTGTTCTCTTTTCTGCACGGCAATCTGCTCCCTGAGTGATGCCACCTGCTTCTTAACGTCCGGCTTACTCCCTAATACCGCTGAGAGTTGGGCCATAAGTTGTTTGCGTTGCAGATCGAGCTGGACACTGTCAATCTCTGCTATCTGCATACCTGCCTCTACTTTTTCGCCTTCCTCGACATTAAAGCTGAGAATAAGGCCGTTTGCCTCCGAAGATACAATTACCTCGTCGGCCTCAAAAGTTCCCTGTGCATCAAATGGCACTTCGTTGGCACACGATACTGCAAGCATTGCAGCGGTGATATAGATAATTCTTTTCATAGTCTATTGATTCAATGTGTTTTTAAGTCTGTAAATTGCCTGCAACAATTCTATTTCGTGCATATTCTTATTTAGTACGGCTGTTGTTTCTTCGGCGATTTTTTGCAAGAGGTCGGTGGGATTGATAACTCCGTTTCTGAGTTTTGACTCCGCCGCCATGCGTACCGAACGGCGCAGTTCGACAATGCGTGCATCATCTTCCAGCGCCTTGCGCAGACGGGCGATTTCTCCATCTTCCTGTGCTATTTGCATTTGTGTGTTGAAAAGAAAAACATCGCGCTGAACAGCAACCTGCTGCAGAGCCGTATTCAATTTGTTGAAATTGTTTTTCTTTGTGTAGAATGAGCTTATGCTCCAATACATGCGCACGCCTACAATAGCATTCGGCGTCCATTTTGTTGAGGACATGCTTTCAAAAAGATCCAGTCCCGGATAGCCGTAATAAGCCTGGGCAAAGAGGCTGAGACGGGGCATTATTGATGAGTTGATTGCAGCTCGCTGTGCCTCTATCTTGTTTTCCAGAGCATTGAACAGTTTAAGTTCGGGGCGTATTATTGTTCGGTCGGCGATAAGTGTCATTTCCGGCCTTATTAAGGTTTCTGAGGAAAGCTCCTGTCCTATAAAAATTTCCAAGATTTTGCGGTAGCTTGCACGCGAGGATTCTATCTGCGCAAGCATTTGGCGAGCCGTCAACAATTCTGCCTCTACGGCATCGACATCGGATTGCATGGCCACACCATTATTGTAATATGCAATCATTCGGGAGAGGTTGCTGTCCAATATGCCTATTTGGGCCTCCATCTGGGCAATTCGCTCATCAAGCAGCAGAATGGAGAAATAGAGGGCATCCACTCTTGACTGCAATTGATTGAGGCTTACATCAACTTGGCTGCGTTGCTCTGCGGCCTCAGCCGAAGCAATGTCCCTTTTCGCTTTTGATTCTCCTCCGTCCCAAATATTCTGGGAAATGTCAACGGCCACTCTGTATTGCTCTTTTTGAAGTCCTTCCGCATCTATGCCGTTAGCTTGCAGCATAGCCTTGAAAGCATCAGGATAATTAGTGGTGGCGTTTTGATATGTCGCCTGCCCTGCTATCAGAATTTGCGGAATCCAGCCTCTGGCGGCATTCGAAAGATTATATTGCTCCGTAAGGGAGATGAGATTGTATTGTTTAATCTCCGGATAATGCTCGCGAGCGAGCCTGCGGCACTCGTCAAGGGTTTGAGCATTAACGTTTATTACAATAAAGATAGAAAATAGAATAAATGCAAGTCGTTTCATAACTCATCTTTTTGTTATACGTCTCATAATCAAATTGATATTCTCGGCTTTTCGTTTTTCGAGAAATGTCTTGGGATCGGTAATCAAATTGTTCATTATGTCTTCGGCGAACGAATAGGCAACAAAAGGGAAAATATTAAGAGACAGGATGCTTATAAATAGCATTCGGGCATCTATCCATTCGATTTCTCCACGCTTTGACGCTTCATCTATTTCGACCTGTGTTTTATCGAAAATCTCGTTTGCCTGAGTCATCAGCTTGTCATATATCTTAGTGCAGCGTTCGGGACGGGTCATAATTTCATTCATGACAAAGCGGGGGAGCAATGGATTATTGGCGACAAGGTCGAAATGCGTGGAGATACTCTCTTTCAAGCGGCTCAATAAAGGCATATCGGGTTTGCCTAAGACTGAAAGCAGAGTTGTTGCTATTTGCGATATGTTTTTATCCACCACGCAATCGAACAGCTGCTCTTTGGTGCGATAGTAATAGTGCAGCATCGCGTGAGTCACTCCGGCATGTTCAGCAATGGAGATGGTGCGTGCTCCGGCATAACCCTTCGAAAAGAATTCCTGTTCGGCGGCTTCAAGGATTAATTGTTCCTTGCTTACTTTTTCTTTCTCACACATAGTGTTAAAATTTTGTTAACAATTTTATTTAACAATTTTGTTAATGTAAAGATGTAACAATAATTTGAAATAGCAAAATATTTTCCCTAAATGAAACCAAAATTTTAGATAAGCATTGAGAATTTCTGTCACTATGGACACATTTTCGCAATGGAGACATGAAATCCCTCAGGTTTTATTCAGCGTTCTCCTATGTCTGGTAATTGAGACTGAAAAAATCTTCGATTATTTAGAAAATACCACATAAACATTCAAAAAAAATGTCTAATTTCAACAAAAATATTATGCGGCTTTTTAAATAAAAACAAGACATAATCGTCTTATAATTATGGCACTATTAATTGTCTCAAGAATTTCATGTATGAAGGTCCTTCCGGGCCACAAAATCAAATTGAAACTTCTTAATGACTTTATATGAAAAAAGTTATAATAATTATTCTGTCAATTATAGCCCTGTATCTTGTAGTTCAAGGAATAAGATGTCATTTGGACTTAAGAAAAGCCAAAGAAAAATTGAGCTCATACGATAAAGTGGAAACGGATTTGTCCTATGGAAAATTAACTTATATAGACGAAGGGGAGGGGGAAGTCATTTTATCGGTTCATGGAATATTTGGCGGTTATGACCAGGCTTATGAAAATGTTAAAAGCAGGTTCGGGAAAAACAGGATAATAGCGCCGTCACGTTTTGGTTATTTAGGCTCTACTGTAAAAGAAGAAGGTACGTCGAAAGAGCAAGCCAAAGCTTTCAATGAATTATTGGACACTCTGAAAATCGATAAGGTTTTTGTATTGGGAGCTTCCGCCGGCGGTACTCCCGCGATTAGATTTGCATTGGATTATCCGGATCGAGTTAAAGGCTTGATACTCTTTTGTTCAGCCATGCCTGTTCATGAAAAACCTGAAAAGTATTTAAAATATCAAGCGCCGCCAAAACCATTTCTTTCCAATTATGCTATGTATTTAATTTCTCCCCTCATGCCTATAGTCATGGGTATGTCTGCTTCAACAGCAAAAGATATTATGCCTGTTGCAGAAAGGAAAAAAGGGGTGATTTCATTCAAGGCCTATTGCTTGGTTTGGGAGTAGGTGTAAATATAGTAGGGATAATACTTGTATTTATGTACCTGGCAAAAGAAGAAAAAAAGGTTAAAGAAGAATCATGAAAAACAGTGAAAGAATAATTTATGGGCTGTTATTAACTGCAGTTGCGTTTTTAGCGGCAAACTTGTCGGGCAGATTGATTAAATTGAACATTAACTTTCTGCCCGATTCATTTGTATCCGACACAGCTATGCTGCTCTTTGCAATTTTATTGATTTGTGTTTTTAAGAAGCATGTAAATTATAGAATTGCATGGCCGAAGTTCAAGAATACCCTGAAACCGATTTTGTTTGGAATCTTGGCTGCAGTAATAGTAAATAGTCTTATATACGGTATTGGCATGAGTTTGGGAATCGAACAGGAATCTCATTATATTTTTGCTGAAACGTCTCCATTACAGTTTTTCCTGTTCGTTTTTATCTGCGCAAGCGTAGCGGAAGAACTGCTGTTCCGCGGTTTTCTTCAAAACATTTTAAAACCGCTTCAGAATAAAGGAATCAAATTATTTAAAAGACATATCAGCCTGCCGGTGATTATTTCCGCCCTTGCATTTTCATTGGCTCATTTGTGCCTGATAGCTTCCGGTGCAGGCGCTTATTTCCTTTTCAGAACACTGACTTTCACCTTTGTTCTTGGTCTCATCGCCGGATATTATCAAGAAAAATATGACAATAATGCTTATGCAATCATCGTTCATATGTCCGGAAACCTAATGGGTCTGATAGCTTCAATAATGTTAATGAACAATATTTAAGTATGAAAAGAATCGTTGTCTTATTGCTTTTGATTTTGTCCGCATCAGTCAGTACAGCACAAAATCTTCTTGTAGGAACAGTAAGAGGTAAAGTCGTTTCAGGAGATCCTAATGTTGATTTGCTTCAGACGGCAATTTACGTTGAAGGGAGTGACCCTGTTATAGGAACTATAACTGATGAACATGGCAATTTTTCTTTCAGTGTTCCCGTCGGAAGGCAGAAACTTAAGTTCACCAGTGTGGGATTTCTATCACAAGAAATAGATATATTGGTAAATACGGGTAAAGAAGTTATACTGAATGTGGTTTTGAAGCCTGAATTCGAAGAGCTGAAAGGTGTGGAGATTGTTGTAAGCTATGATAAAAGCAAGCCCATTAAAAAGCTGTCTGTGACCGGTTCAAGAGCATTCAGCACAGAAGAAACTTTTCGATTCGCCGGCTCGCTTGGCGACCCGGCCCGTATGGTACGCAGTTTTGCCGGAGTAATTCCTTAACACCAACTTATTGTCAAATTCCGATTTTCATATGAATGCTTGGCCTGCTCCCTATGGCAATGCTTTGGCCGGAATATTTGATTTGAAAATGAGACGGGGAAACAATAAGAAACATGAGTTTTGGGCACAGATGGGCTGGAAATGGCTTTGAATTGGGAGCGGAAGGATATTTTTCAAAGAAGAGCACTTCGTCTTATCTCATTTCGTATAGATATTCTATTCCTGACTTAATGGAGAAGATGGGTTTTTATGCCGGTATAACACCTGAGTATCAAGACTTAACCTTAAAGCTGGATTTCGATTTAAATCCGAAAAATCATCTTTCTATAATTGGTCTTTTTGGTCTTAGCGGGATTCATTTTGTCTCATCTGAAGTAAGCATGGTAGATATGGACCAAGAATTATTAGAGAAAATGGATCAACGTGTAGCAATAGATGCTAAATCATTCGTGCTTGGAGCTACACACAGTGTAGATTTTACACCGAAAACCAAACTAACTACACTGCTCTCTTTTGTAAGAAGCGATACTCATATGCCGGTAGATACAATATCCAAGGTTCAACCTGATGCAGAGTGGCAGACACTGTGGGATGAACAAGCGCTGGAAGACAAATATTCTATTTATTCCAAATTAGAACATCGCTTTACCTATAATTCATCAATAGAAGCAGGTGTCAAATACGATTTATATAATGTAAACTATTTGGAAAAAGAGTCATTCAGTGATGAGAGGGGGATTTTTACCAATGTGGATCAGAAAGGAAATTTCAGTCTTTGACGGGCTTATGCACAATACAGGCAAAATATAACATCGAAGCTTTTACTGACCGGAGGCTTGCATGGAATGTATCTCAATCTGAATAAAACATATGCGATTGAGCCAAGACTTGGTGTACGCTACAAGCCTGCCCGGCAACATACCTTGGCAATGGCCGGAGGGTTATACAGCCAAATGATTCCCCGTTCTTTCTATTTTATCAGGACTCTTACTCCTGAAGGCGATATAGAACATAGCAACAAGAAACTTGGGTTCATGAAGAGCGAACATGCTGACTTTTCATATGATTGGGCTTTTGCTCCTGACTGGCATTTTAAAGCGGAAGTTTATTATCAATGGCTTTATGATATACCCGTAAAAAATGACCCTGATGCCACTTATACCTTATTGGAGGCAAGCGGGGCAGGCAACAATGTGATAATGAGAGAGGGAAATCTTGTCAATAAGGGAACAGGACAAAATTATGGTGCGGAATTCACAATTGAAAAGTTTATGAGTAAGAATTACTACCTTTTATTTAATTCCACATTTTACAGGTCTACTTATACAAACGGATTCAATTATAAAGAATGGAGCACCATTTTTGACGGCAGGTATCTTTTTAATCTCGCTTCCGGATATGAATTGCCGCTCAAGAAAGGCTGGACTCTTTTCGCAGATGTAAAAGGCTCGTTGGCAGGCGGAACACGTTATACCCCTGTGTTGGAAGAGCAAAGCAAGCTCGAGCATAGAGTAGTGTTTGATAACACTCGGATAAATGATTTACAAGTGCGTAACTATTTCAGGATTGACTTGCGAATCGGCTATAGAAAAAATTGGAAGAAGTTTACCGATGAATTTTCTATTGACTTACAGAACTTAACAAATAGAAAAAACATCTATGGCCTGTCGTTTAATCCTGAAACATATACTTATAAAGAGATGTTGCTGCAAGGCTTTATGCCGATGGTTACTTATAGAATTAACTTTTCTCTATAGGTGAAGAAATTCGCAATGGGCACATTATTGCATTGGGAGGTGTCTCATTAGGGATTTTATCGTCAAGTCACCTTTCGTGGTCAAGCGTTTTCGCGGACGGCAGCTTGCCCCTGATAGGGCTCCGCTCGCTTTCTGCGGCCTCCTCATTTTGACTTCATGATTAAGCATTATCGGCGGTTTTTGACCAACCCCTCCTACCTGCTCCGTTGCCACCTATCTTTTCCGCTTCATGGTACGACATTTTCGGCCCTTTTTGCCATACCCCCCCTGCCTGCTCCGTTGCCACCTGTCTTTTCCGCCTCATGGTACGACATTTTCGGCCTTTTTTGCCATACCCCCCTGGAAAAAATGGCAGGGCTATGACACTTTCGGCCTTTTTTGCCATACCCCCCTGGAAAAAATGGCAGGGCTATGACATTTTCGGCCTTTTTTGCCATAACCCCCTGGAAAAAATGGCAGGGCTATGACACTTTCGACCTTTTTTGCCATACCATGAAAGTCAAATCAAGGCATGGTCAAGCGTTTTTTCATATCCACCTTGGAAAATGATATGAACCCCAAAAGTTAGACAAATTAAAGGGATAGAATAGGGGTGTATGCTTTATGCAGGATCTTTTCCGCATGTTTTTGCGACCAAATGTTACAGTTGGGGTGGTTTTGGTGTGACAGTCGGAAAATTTTTAATGTGACAGTTGGGAGGGATTAGCCGCTTTGCGGCTTTTCCCTTGCTCCTCGCCGGAGGGTCCCTTGCAAGACGGACAATCAAAAAGAGCGGGCGTGAGCCCTATTTTGTTTAAGAGGGTCAATGCTCAAGAGCGAGCTCTCTTGCCTTTCCCTCTTAAACAAAATCAGCATCGCGAGCGATGCTGACTTTTTGATTGTCCGTCTTGCGGAGGAAGAGGGTTCGGAACTCTCGCCTCGTAACTTCCCGATAATCAAATTATTAAGTGGGGTGGAAACCCCGATGGTTACACTGTGGTTACACGACAATGTCCTTGCTATGTCTCTGCTGGTCTTGTTCAGTCGAAGTAACTACATTTCGGTCTCGTAATTGTCTGTATGTCAATGAACTTCGCTCTTTTTGCACTGACAAATGTGACATATCTTTTCCGATAATCCAAGTATTCCGGCAGATATCTGCAGACAGACTTGACACTCCCGAATATGTCATTTATGTTTGTCCCCGGAAAGGCGAAGACATATGATGATTACGAAGATCACAAAGCAACAAACCTACCTTGAAAAACTCAAGGCGATAAAAGCGCAGTACGAGGCCCTCGGCTACAAACTTGACAAGCTCATCGAAGCCGAGACCGGAACCCCGAAGGAGAAGCCGGACGCGTTCGTCACTCGCGATCAAGCCGCGAAACTGCTGAAATGCACAGTCCGGCAAATTGACCGCCTTGCTCAAAGATACGGCATCTGCAAGTATCGATGGAATGGTCGTGTCTTAATCCGGAAGGCCGACATCATCGACACTCAAGCTCATCCAAAGATTGAAGTTCGCGGACGGAGGTTCAAGCTGGATATCTGAACTTCAAGATGTCAATCATGTGCAAGCACATCAGCCGGAAAAGTGAAGGCCGACAACTTGTTGCCGATATCCCGGATGGCTTCCTGTATCTTTAGCACTTCAGCATGCGTAAAGTAAGCGCGTCCAGCTCCGACCTTGTTACCGTTGAGCTTCTGGCTGAACCAGCTACCGGACTTCCCGAAATACTCCTTGGCAATGTAGGCTGCTTGAACGATCGAAAGAACTCCGGCCAGCTCATCCTTTACCCTCGCACCTCCGACCTTTTCGTAAAGATCGCCAAGGCCCTCTTCAAAGAACTTGTTAGCCTCTTCTGGGCTCTGGGCCATAATGCTCTGGAGCTTACTAAGAATTTCATCTTTTTCTGCCCGGCTTCGTGCTTTGATGTAGCGGTCGCGGAGTTCAGCAAGTTGTTTCTCGTACATATATCTTCGATTTAATCCAGCCTAACAATGCAAAGATATAAAGAATTATTTAATTGCGTAAATAATCTGTAATTTAATTAATGCCGGAGGTTCATGCTGAATTCTAAACTTACAAGTGCCGTCGATTAAGGAGGTGTTTGTCGGCCTTCCATTAATTACTATATTTGCAATTGATACTCAAGAATTAAGTTTATAACCAATATGAAAGCATACGGTTTTGCAGCAGGGTGCGCTCTGCTTCTTCTCGCATCATGTACAAACGAGTTGGACACCAGCATTGCCAATGATTTATCCATTGAGACAAGAGCAAATATTGCGAAGGAAGACTCGCTTACCTTCAATCGCATTCAGTATCTCGATGAGGTGTCAAAGTGGTTTGAAGAGAATCCTGCTCAAGAATCCAAATACAAGAAGATTACCTATAACCGTTGGTGCAAATATTTGGAAAAATACACCGAGGTATCATCTGTAGATGATAAAGATGAATTCCTAAGCAAACATCCGGAGTATTTGGACGCCTGCTCAAAGGCCGATGAGATTGTAAAACAATACGAGATCATGTGTCCAGATTCGTTGTTTAGAATCACCTTCGTTGGCAAACACAATGTTAATACATGGTTGATGTCCAATCTGCCAGTCTTTGATTTTGAGATCACACCATTAAAAGACGGCATTGATCAGCTGGACTTCTATTATCAATTCCAGAACAAAATGACCTCAGACGGTGGTTTTATTCATTCTGATAAATTCGGAACAGTATACATCAATAAACCAATCCGCTCGAAACAGATAATCCACGAGCAAACCTCAATTAACGATACAAATTCATATTGGTCTACTTTGCAGGATCTCACATTCGAAGACATTTCCACAAACTACAATCTGTATTTCTATGTGAGTGATTTTCAGTACAAAGGATTAGTGTATTCAAAAGTCCCGTATGGTGTCAAATACTACAGAGAATCAATAGGCACCGAAGTCGAGAAATATGCTTACGATTATCTGATTAAAGAAATCGATCCCAACATTCTCACATTCCTTGATTACCATAACCAAGAAGCAGAAAAGAAGATGGCCAAATTCGATAGTCTCGTCCTCGCGTTTGATAAAGACTATAACGAATGGAAATGGCGTAGTCTTGGACTTGATGATAAATAAACTTAAAAGTGCCGTCGATTAAGGCGGCACTTTTAAGTCTGGGACTATTTGCAGTTTCTTTCAACTCACTAACCTTACATACGAGAGCCGTTTTTATTCAATCGGAATTAATCCTTTTAACTTGCTATTTGCAAAAATAACCTTTTCTATTGACTCCTTAATTGACTCATCAAGGAGTGAAAGTGTAGCGTTATATTTATCCTCGGTCTGGAAGGCCTCCCTATTGTTTATTACTTCCTCTTTAAGTATTAGCTTGTCTTTGAGTTGAGACAAATACTGAAGAAGCAAATCATGCAAGCCTACCAAGTGAGCAATATTATTGACGACCTCTTTCTCTTGAATCATCCAGTCAAGAGGATACACCCTACCATCTCTGGCCTCAAAAGTTTTAACGCGCTGAGTATTGATGTGGCTTGCGGATATAATTTCATAAACATCATGGAAGTCCATGATTATGTTCTCTTTCCACTGTTCAAATGACAAGGAATCGCTTTCTGGACGATGATCGTATTTCGCAAGTTTGTCAATCTTCTCCAGTTTCGTGCATATCGACCTATCCGGTTTCGACGGATTGCAGGAGGCTGCAATAACAAGGATGGCGGATAGAAATAGAATGGTTCTTCTCATTTGTATAAGTTTATCTGTATTTAATTTCTCGAACTTCGACGCTATGAGGATACTTCATCTCGTCATACTCGACACGAGTGAGCCAATTGCCTTTTTCGTCATATGAGGTATACTCATAAAACCTAACCGTTGGCTCTTCATCTTTATAGATGCTCGTTTCCGTTATGGGCTCTCCCTTTTCATTTAATTCAAATGATATTGAAGTGAAGAATTCCCCATTGTTATACATTTTGTAACCAATTTCTATCCCGTCTGCATTATATGTCCGTTCTTGAAAAAGGACACCATTGGCGAATCGTTTAACAGTCAGTCCATCATAGACATTCTCGCCTTTTTGTGTCTCGCCATTGCAAGTTTCTTCAAACACCGTTTTTGATTGGCTATCTTCAATCACTTTGCTTTCAGATGTAATCTTCTTCTCCCCGAAGTCGGAAACCTCGCGGCAGGATATTAATTTACCATCTTTATAAAAATTATTTGTTGTAGTACTGCTTGTGAGCTCTTGTTCATCAAAACCTTTGTGAGAGAATTCTACGAGCTGGCCATTTTTATTATACACCTTCTTGCAAACCATATAGGGGTATTCGTCAGTGCGCAGTTCGCCTCTGCGCATGTTTGCTCCGAAGGTAGAGGTTGTGACCTCCGCAACATTGCCGTTCAAACCTTCAAATTTGGCAAACGGGATATCCCCATGTTTCTGGATAGAATTGTTGCAGGATGCTAATGCAAGAATGCATGTGATAGTAAAAATAAGTCGTTTCATATTTCTTATGCAATTTTATGATGCTTAACCCACTCTCCAATATCATTTAAGAAATCATATGCGATGCAGATATAAGAGTCGCTCGCGATATCACCTTCTTTAGTCTCATCGTACAAATCCCACCGAGAGAGCAAAGTGTCTATGATGGCACATAGTCCCGGCTCGATTCTTTTCATTTCAGAGAGCAGCAGAGAATAGTCAAAGACTCCTATGCAGGCACCTTTTGCTGCAAGATATTTACCAATAAAAAAATCGACAGCTGCCGGATTAATTCTCTGGTGAAAAAACCGTCCGGTTTTGAACATCATCCGCAATTGAGAAACTTCTTCATTAGTAAGAACTGGACTTGATGCGTCTGATAGAAAGTTCATTCTGTCATATCCAAGAGCAATATACCTTGGAAACATTTTCCTATGTTCGAGGACATTGGTAATATGATCGGCAAGTGTATCCGAAATCACCAACGACAAATGTTTGCTCTCGTTCTTTTGCAATTTGATGGAAGCCCCAATATTAACCCCATATGTTGATAGAAGCACATGCAGCAATTCGTGTGCAAAAGAATCTGGAGAGTAATTATCCTTGGGGATATAAATAACTGCTTTATTATTGCGCTGGAATACTCCGTAGTTGTTTTCCGTTCCATAGCAGACGGAGATCGGTACCCTCGTAGATACAAAATCAAACAACTCCTTGTTTTTTGCGTCAAGGAGTTTATTAAGTTCTGGACACGAGGTTTTTTCCATCTTTGGATAGTTCTATCTCTTAATCTTTGAGTTAAGCTCTTTTAGAGTAATAGAAATATTCGCAAATACCTTCATCATTGCCCATGTTGCAATGGAAACGATAAGAACAGAAAGAGCGATTCCCAGTCCGGACGCATCGAATTTTGTTTCTGTGATATAGGTGTATCCTGCGGCTGGCACTTTTTGGAAGCACAGAGTTGCAAAGCAGATGATCGAGGCAATAATTCCGCAGACAAGGGTAATCGTCGCGATAGTGTTGAGCGTTTTTTCTGCACCATCATTTACGGGAGTTGCTTTGATCTCTTCTTCATCTTCTTTGTCCTTCTTGGCTGTAGTATATTTGAGAATCTCGGCATATTCTTCCTCCGTCACATCAACAGGATTCTTTTTTGTGCCGTAGTATTTTTTCTTCTCATTATCATAATAAGGGCACTCAGCTGAATACGAGTCGCCATATACCGTTTCTTTTTCGAATAAACCAGCAGAAATAAGAATGCGCCTTTTCTCTTTTTCGGCTTGCTTTGTCTCTTCCGCTTTTGCTTTTGTGAGGAATTCTTCAACTTTCTGATTCATGGCCTTTTTTATTTAAATTCATTCAACTTATCGCAGGCAAATAAGACTCTGTCAATAGACTCCTTGATTGATTTATCTACAAGTGCTATGCTTGCGTCATATTTTTTCTCAGACTTAAAAAGTTCTCGATTCTCCTCTAATCCTTCTTTAACCAACAGTTTCTCGTTAAGCTGATCCATATATTTTAAGAGCACACTATGCAGGCCTGCGAGTTTTGCAACGCCTACGGCCGTATCCTTTCCAAGGAAAATGTAATTATGAGGATAGCACTGACCGTCAATAGCACTAAAATTCCCTACGCTGTATTTGTTGATCGGTTCTTCAGAAACTATTGCTTTTGCTTTACCGAAATCCTCAAAAATGTGGTTTTTCCATTTGGCATAAGAAAGATATCCGCTTTCGAATCGAGAACCACTCTCCCCGGACTCATCTATTGATGCAAGAGTCTCAACGAGAGCCTTGTCTGGGGTAGAGGAGTTACACGAGATGGCGAGGAGTGCCAAAGAAAAGATAATTAATATTTTTTTCATTACTGCTATTATTTTTTCCCTCCAAGGAATGATTCTTTGAGTTTATAAAGGCTTACGCCACCTTTTGAGAAGTATTTGGGGCCTTGGCAAACTCCAGATATGCTGCGCTTGTTTCGAGGCATATGCTTGGCGGTAAACTCAGAAAGTGAGTATTCCTCGTCGCCATATGCGACCTTGTTATCCTCAAGAACAGTAACTTCTATGTCGGCTGGTGTATAGGTGAGAACATCGCCCGGCTCTGCGCCATAGTCCTTTAAAATGAAATTACCAAACTCTGGATCAAGCAATGACTCACTATCGAACAATGTATCGGACGCTAATGGCTTTACTCGTGACTCAATAAATGAAATTTGTGTCGGTGAAAGATGATACTTTGCGTACAACTCGGCATCCGTCCACTGCTTTGACCATTCTTGTATGGGGACAAACTGAAAAACATCGCGAGAAGTATCTTGTGTCTTCTTTTTTATGGAAACAATGTATCTAAAAAAGCAAGTTCGAATATATGATATTATGCTCTCACATTGCTCTTTTGTAAAATTATGCAATTGCGGATCATAGCCAATGCATATGTATGTCTGCGAACAAACACTATTGGGCTCTCCATAAAAAGGCTTTCCGAGAACAATAGGATCATTCCCAGAACCACCTGCTTTTGGAATATAAACCTTGTGTACAGGAATCGACGCATGTCCTTTAGGAATATCCGAATATTTAATCCAGCCAAATCCAGCCGGATCAAGTTTTCTGTTTAAATAGAACTTTATATTATGCTCATCATCTTTTTGTTTTACATAACCAGTCCAATTTGTCGTCAACACTCCTATTCCGTTGATTTTCTTATCAAACAAATCAAGGGGCCCAACGACAGAAGAGAACGACTTTTTCTCTAAATAGTCTCCTTCAACAGCTGATATTTTCTCCAGAATCTCATTGGCCATTGGATCTCTAATAACGATGCCCATGCCGGATGCGTTGAGATAATCATCTTTTTCGTGAACCTCATTTCCATTATGAAGAGTATATAAACACTTGCCAATGAACTCTGGAGAATAAAGGAAATAGCTTACTCCACCTTTAATTTCAACCCCGGAGAAGCATTCGGAGGCATCAATATAATCATGAATAACCGTGAGATGATTACCATTTAACATTTCATCAACCCATGAGTCTGGAACTCCTTGCCCTTGTTTTGTCATCCAACGGCTTGGAGTGATCATTGATATATAGTCTGGTTTTAAGCTACATGCTATCTGTATAAACTTTGGATAGATTGCCGTTGATTGTGCCGCGTTTGTGACAGATCGCTCAGACGCACAATTCATTTGATACGGTGGGTTGCCGACTACTGCGCTAAATTTCATATTCGTCTCTATTTCAGCGTTTTTCCAATATTGAGTACCATTGCTAACTTTATCAACGAAGAGCTGGGGTTGATTTGTAATTTTATTGATGAGATCCTCAAAGTATCGAGCATTGACTTTTGCCTTTCGGAACCCTCGAAGAGTTCTCTTCGTGATGCTTTTTGCCATCTCTGTTTTACAAATCACAAAGATGTTATCTTTCAAAACTTTATCCCAGATTTCATTCTGTATGTCAATCGGAATATCAGTTGTGAAATAATGGCTGTCTCGATACGCCTTTAATTTTTCCGCAAAGACACTATAGGCCATATACAGAGGGTAAAGGCCAGTCTTTGAATTAATTTCAAGAATGCGTGTATCCTTGTCTTTGAACACCTTTGCTGTGACATCTCCGAGGTCGTTAAACTTCGGTTTTAAGAGTTTTGTCGAGGTGTCATTATCATAAAAATCATATCCTCCAATGCAATCTCCGATGTGCATGTTTACTACACGCCAAGGAGTAAGGACAGTCTCTTTATCTGGATTTCGGAAGAAGTCGAAGATTTCAGCAACTGCTTTAGTCCTATCCATAGGAGCGAGTTTATCGGCTGCTCTTACAAGGTCTCGATAATTGCGACTAACGGCCCGGAACATGTCCGGATCATAGTATGGGATGAATTCTTTGAAAAGCTCCTTTGTGACTCCTCTCGGCATGAATTCTCCCCAAGACTGGTCATCAATGAGTTCAACAAAGTTCTCCAAGGTCACATCCTGTCCCTCATCTTTTAGTTCTGCACCGTACATCAAAAGAGGAAGTCGTATCGAAATGCCTCGAAGAATTGAAATGGCAGCATCTGCATTCTCTTTTGCTTGCTTCGCTTCCTCCAGACGCTTTTTCTCTTCCTCTGTCAGCTCCTTCTTCTTCTTTTTCTTATCCTTTTCGTATTGAGCGTATTGTTCATCTGTAAGTCCATTCTTGGCCATATCAACATCTGTTGATGTATGGTTGGATTTTGTGGAACCAATGATCTTGTGGAGATTTTGGAATTTCTCAAGAGCGTCTTTATCAAGTTTGCGCAGCATTTCTTGATTGTACAAGCGAGGATCATCGCATCCATTTCTGGTGACGCGGCTAATGTATGCCCTCTTTAGCTGTTCCAACATTGACTCAACATTATATTCAGACATTTGAGTCCCATTGTATCCGATAACCGGGCAGAAGTTGAGGAACTCTCCAAGGTGGACTCTCTCCGCTTCTGTTGCTGTACTCTTTGCTCTGTGACCGACTTTTGCCGTTTCTGCAAGGACTTTCAGTGTCCTATCGGGAGCGAAATCGAAAACATAACAATTCTCCTTGCGACGGCCATTCTTCGTCAGATATGGTGTCTGAACGCGGAATATGGTCTGCATGTAAGCCTTTGCATCAGTATTATGGCTTCCGGCCAAATACATCACAGCAGTCCAAGGTTTAACTGAAACTCCGGTGGTGAGTTTACCGCATGAAAGTGTGATGGTCATGGTATCCTCCGGATCATCTCCCATTGCATCTTTAACGAGTTTCAGAGCATCATCGTCTGGCACATCTTCATCGCCATCTCCAGCAACATTAACAATTTTGAACTGGCCAAAAATCGCATGCTGCTGCAATAATATGCTCAAGGCTTTTGCTTCTTTCACTCCCGGAACCATCCAGAGTGTATGACGAAAAGCCTTGCGGAATTCATTAGTTGAGAAAGGATAATTGCTGTCCGGATCGTATTTCACGATAAGATCAAGGAATGCTTTGACATGCTCTTCGTGTATGAACTTTCCTTCCATGCCCTCCGGCATCTCTCGATGATCTCGTTCTTTGTCACCAGTCCATGTGCGGAAAAACTCTTTGAAGTTAAATGCGAAGTCTTCCACATCGTCGAATCCGGACAAGACTTTGCCGAGATCGAAAGTAAAGATGTTCAAACGAGGTAAGCCAGCATATGGATTCGGATCTCCGAAGTGGTTGATATCCCATTCTGCCTTGGCTTTCTGCTCCATCACATAGTCCCATGTGAATATCTCATCTTCCTTGTACCCATCCAATAGATTGAACGGAGTTCCGGAAAGATTCAGAACATGAGTGTTTTTCTTTGTAAGCAGTGTTATGACATTCTGGCCAAGTTCGGTCTGGGTGCCTTCGTGAGCCTCGTCGATAATAAGCATATCGTAGTCGGCTGCAAAAATTCCTGCATTCTTGTCGAACTTGCCGCCAGCGAGCTGCGCACCCCGGAGATCTTGCATTGAGGCAAAATAGATGTAGTGGTTTGTCGGCCAGAGAGAATCGGCCTCCAGCTCATCGAATTTAAATCCTTTCTCGCGAGAGCCGTAGCGATAGCCATCTCCTTCTTTGAATATCTTTCCAAAATCCTCAAACCATCCCTCATCGACAACGGGACGGTGTGTGATGATAATGGTGCGGTGGTATCCGAGTTCCTTTACAACCTGCAGGGCCGAGAGCGTTTTCCCGAAACGCATCTTTGCGTTCCAGAGCATAGTCTTTCCATTAGAAGAGAACTTCTTTACAGTCATCTCGATTGCCTGCAGCTGCTCCGGACGGAATTCAATTATCTCATGAACCGGAACAATCTCGCTGTGAGAAATGGCGGTGCGACCTTCCTTTACTGCTTGAATTGCTTTGATGGCCGTTTCGAGAGAGCACTCATACCATTCTCTGCCTTGATTCTTTAAGCTGAAATCATGGCGTTTGATACCAGATCTCTGCAGAACCTCATGGACGGCCTTGTCATTAAAGGCGGTTATTTTCCCACCATGGATAGCGATGGTCAACTCCGTATGCAGAAGAGTGTACTGAATCGCAGCAGTCTTTGTGTACTGGTCAATGCGAGCCTTAGCAGCTTTATTAAGCTCCTTACAATTAGGGGGCAACGACAAGTCTGTGTGCTCATCAAGTGTTGCTTCGCCAATCTTCAGACATCCTCTATGGGCAGAGTCGTTGATGGCAAAGATGTAAATAAGGCTGGCTTTAAATGTCGATGTATACAGCATGGTTTAAGCCTTTAACAAGTCAATAAATTTTATGGCCGTTCCCTTCTTCCAATCCTTAATCTTGCAATATATTCCGTTGTGTTTTGTTATATCGTCATTCTGGCACCCTCTACAGGGGACGATCGTCGTTTCCGGCTCTCCAAATAATACAGGCTCTCCATATACGATTTCGTCATGACAGCTCTCTGGAATGACACCTTTGATGCCGTCCATCTGCCATAGGTTCCATGACACAATCTCGGCAATCTTTCGAATTTGTGTCTTTGTCGGCATCTTGGCGAATTGCATCTTGTAATAATCCAAGAATGAAAATATCATTGCTTCGCGAGCAAGCAGGAGATTATCTCCTTGCCACTCAAAACCATAGATGTTCTGGTATGCAATAACTACCCATTTAAACCACTCTTTCTCATCTGAAACATTCTCGCATACGACTCTCAGTTTGCGATCCAGAAGTCCGATGCGGTCTTTCGTCTCAATCTCCTCTCCGGTAATGACATTATATCTACTTATGAGATACGGAGCTTCTCCACAGGCCATTTCCAGACGGGTGTCTTGAACATAATCTTGCCAGCTTTTCCCTTCCGGGAATGTGACCTTTTCTTTTTTTGTCGTCCAGCCTGCCTCGGTCTCTTCATTGAAGGGATTGTATCCTCCAAACCATGCTAAATCAACAAGGTTATTCTGCTTGTTGCAGATCCATGCCTCGGTGAATACCTCAGCCTTCTCCCTTGATCGGTTTTCTTGTTCGGCTTTGCTTTTGTTGACGCGAGGACGGATCACTTTGCCATTCTTCCCGGTGATGTATTTTTCTTGTATTTCGTCGTGTTCTTGGTATCCTTCACCCTTGGAAGCATAATTATCCGTAGCCCAGATAATATTCTTATCCGAGGAGTGATCTTTTAAGAGAATGCCCAACAACTTCTCGTCAAGTTGCTGGATATCATTCTCCTTGATATCTATCTCGTTCATTCAGTGAAATTACTTGCTAATCTGCTTAATCTACAAATTTAATGAAAAATATTCACTGCCCATATCTCCGGAACATAAATGTTTAAAAATCGCATCAATCCGCTCGGAAATGCTTATATTTACTATCCAAAGCGACACGAAACTATAACCAACATACAAAAGTTATGTATAGAACATCATTACAGTGCCGTTTTCTGACGGCAATCCGTTTGCCGGATGATAGTTCCGACATCCCGGAAAAGGAGTATGAGGAAATGCTCAATGAGTATCTCGATCAACTCAAATCCTTCATTACCACAAACACTTACTTTGTTGTAGACGACGCTCTGGACTCACTCGTATGCATGTTCGATGAGTTGCTGGCGGGCAAAAAAAGGTCTTGTCCTAACCAAACTCATCAAGGACGCGAGGCATAAGACTGTGCTCTTCCGGAAGCACAACGAGAAACGGCTCGATTATCCGGATCTGTTCTTCTTCGGCCCGGAGCCGAATCACTCTCCAATCTATTGGATCGGATCAAAAACCGAACTCTCCGAACTCCTTGTAGCACTCGATCGCCAAGGTTCGCTGGGTGACAAAAGTGGACATCACATCCCATTTACAGAGGCCATCGCGCAGTTCACATCCTTCCTTAACATCTCTCTTACCGATGCATCGACGGTAAAGAAAAATGTCCTTGACCGCAAGACGAAACGGACAGTTTTCATTGATGCACTGCGCTTGTCACTTCTGACCGACCGCTTTTAATCCCTCTTGAATTTCAATCAGTTATTAAAAACTATACACCTCAAGGTGCACCTTGTTGTGTATTTTCCATTTCTGTCCTTCTGAACTTTGCGACGGCAAACTTTCAAGAGCGAAGTTATGGAGTACAAAAGAATTATTGATGACATTCAAGTCAGCATTACGCAGATCCAGCAGCAGCTGGACACTTTGCGACTCATGGACAAGCGGCTGGTTACATCCGCGCTGATGACGAGACAGGAAGCTGCCGATTTTATCGGTGAGTCAGTAAGGCAATTCGATCGGGACTGCCAGCGGTATGGAATAGAAAAACTCCATACCGTTGGCGGTATCCGCGTACGCAAAAGCGAGATCATGCGCCACATGGGGTTGCCAATTGACGAGCTCCAATGAACTATCTGACTGAAATACGGCTTTTTTATGAATGGCTGGGGACGCATCCTCTGCCTCCCTCCGCCATTGCGCTGTGGCATGGACTGATGTACATCGCCAATTGCTGTGGCTGGGAGCAGGAGATAACAATCCCTCTGGGCCTCATCCAGACACGCACCATGATGACTCCGTCGAGCATCTATCGTTCCCGGAGAATCCTTGTGGAATGCGGTCTGGTGACGATCTCGGAGCAGGGCAGCAACCGGGCCTCCATCTACACTCTAAACTCCTTTGAAGATGGGAGTGCCTATCGCAGTGCCTCCCGGAGTGCCTGCCAATATGGAAGGCAAAACGAAAGGCAGTGTGACAGTCACAACGCCGAATTTGAGGGTAGTGCCTGCCAATATGGGAGGCAAAGCGAAGACATATATAAACATAAACATGTCTGTGTATCTAAAGAAAAAGATACAGAAAAAGAAAAGAAAAAGTCTCTGGAGTCTTGGATCGTGACCGTCGACAGTCCTTGGCGAGAGCTCATCCGGATATGGTTCGAGTACAAAAAGGCCCGGAATGAATCCTACAAGTCCGAGATGAGTGCTAAGGCATTCCTCACCAAGCTCCGCAACCTCTCCGGGGATGATCCCACCACTGCACAAGCAATCATCGAACAGAGCATGGCCAGCAACTGGGCCGGAGTCTTCGAACTCAAGAATGCCCGTCCTGCAGGCGCAGCTCGCACCCCGGCCACCGGGCAGCGCATTGGCCAGATCATACAGCCTCAGAGCGATGCCCAGCGGCAGGCCCTCCTTGACAAATTCAACAAAAAATAATCATCAACACTATGGAACCTCAAGACATTCACACCATCATCGCGGAGATGAAGTACAAGAACCAGATCACCGTCCGCCAGAAGGAATCCCTCTCGTGGGGCAGCAGCCCGGAAGTGTGCAGGGACTTGTTCATGCGCATCTTTTGCGAGCTCGACACCACCTACGACAATCCCCGGTACCTGCCGGAATATGACGAGATCGTCGATTGGATGGTGAACACCAACGACAAGGGCCTCCTGCTTATGGGAGACTGCGGTCGCGGTAAGAGCATCATCATCACCGGAGTCGTTCCGGTGCTGCTCAGACTCAAGGGCCGCAATGTCAAACCTATCATGGCCCATGAACTGAACCGAGTGGTCTGCTATGACAGTTATTTCACCAACCCTCCCGAAGGGTACACCTACCTCGACTACGCGACATCGCAGTTTGCCCGGAATATCATTGTCGACGAGATCGGTACCGAAACCATGCACAACGACTACGGAGAGCGTATCGAGCCGTTCAATCTCATCATGAATGTGGCCGAGCAGTATCACCGCAGGCTGTTCCTCTCCACCAATCTCACCGAGCAGGAAATCCTCGACCGTTACGGAATGCGCACCCTTGACCGTCTGAGCCACTTATGTCGAATCGTGCGTTTTAAGGGAGAGAGCCTGCGATGACACTGAAACGAGTCATTTTCACTTTTGAAAATGGGGCCAGACGATATGCAACCCACAATGGAGAAATCCTCAAGTGGGAAGAAGGCGAACTCGATGCTCTGGCCGAGAATATCAAACAGCATGGATACCCGGTCTGCACTTCGGATTTCATGCAATGGGATGTGGATTACAAGAGCCTGCGGCACCGACTCCCATATGCCAAGATACTACGAGTCACGAATGTCGAATACGAAAGTGCATACCATGCACCCCAGCAAGATATTGATTTCTGAATGCCTACGATAAAGAAACATACAAAGCGGCCTTGGATACCGGAGCACAAACCCTTCGAGGGATATCGGCACCACAATACCGAGTTCTATCAGTCCCGGCAGTGGAGGGATCTGCGAACTGTCAAGCTCCAGCAGAACCCTCTCTGCGAGGAGTGCCAGAGGCAGGGACGGCTCACCCCGGCCCAGATGGTCGACCATATTGTCCCGATCAACAAAGGCGGAGAGCCTCTCGCTCTTGAGAACCTGCAGTCGCTTTGCAACCGCTGCCACAGCATTAAAACCGCAAAAGACAAATGAGAACAACACTCTCCTTAAACGACATCATTGGCGAGTGGATCGAGCAGCTGGATGCGCTCCCCACCACCAGAGAAGATCACCGCAGGAAGATACTGCTGTGGCACCGCTGGCTTGCCTCCCAGAATATCGATCCAAGGAATCCGGCCAGAGCGGATATCCTGCACTACAAGCAGGCCCTCCAGCAGCAGGGTAAGTCGGTGTTCACCGTCAACGGCTACATCACCGTCATCAAAGTGTTCTATAAGTACTGCAGCAAGATGCATTACTGCGATGACATCGCTGCCGGGATCAAGACCTCGTTCCGCACCAAGGAACACTACAAGCATCCTCTGTCCCGGCAGCAGTGCAGTGACCTTCTTGCCAGCATCGAACACGACACTCTGGTGGGCCTTCGGGACTATCTGATGATCCAGCTGATGCTCACCAACGGCCTGCGCACCTGCGAGGTTGCCCGGATCAATGTCGGTGACTTTGCAACGGAGGACGGACGCAATGTCCTGCACATCCAGCGCAAGGGCCGAGTGGACAAGCATGATGTCGTCGCGGTGCCAGACGAGGTGATGAAGTCTCTGGAGGAGTATCTCACCGGAAGGTCTGACACGCTGGAGAATGACACTCCGTTGTTCATTAATCTTGTAAGGGGCCGGGAGCCACAGCGCATACTCAAACCCACAATCAGTTCCATTGTAAAGAGCAGGCTCCGGGCCATTGGCATTGACGATCCGAAGATATCGGCTCACTCCCTGCGGCACACCTGCGGTTCGCTGATGGTCGAGGAAGGAATGTCGGTGGAGATGATCCAAGACATGCTCGGCCACAATGATCCGTCAACGACGCAGATCTACATCGACATGGCCCGGCAGAAGAGACTCCTTGAGCACTCTCCTTCGGAGGCAATAGCGAAGATCATCTCGGCAAAATATGAGAAAAAGACAACTGATTGAAAGTCAGTCATATGATACAGTGATTAATACGACTGGCCGGATTTTGATAACGATTTAAGTGTCAAAGAGTCCGACACTCGAATTATCTACGCGAAAATCGGCCCGAAAACCGCGTAACTCTTTGATAAAATTTTCAAAAACACTCGAGCGGACACACAGATACTGTCGAGTGAATCCGACCGGGAGGGGGTTGAATTTTCTTCGGAGGTCGAGAATGTCAATCGGGCTTGTGGTTTTTTACACGCGCGTGCAAAATTGTAGGAATTGGAATATGGCAAAAGGCAGAAAAAAGATATCAGACGCATCGAAGCGTCTCCGGGGAACGGATCAACCATGCCGGATGGACGAGTCCCTTCCGGCCACCATTGCAACGGCAGTGGTCTCCCTTCCGAAGTCGGGACTCAAAGGAACGGCCAAGAAGATCTATGCTCTGGTCGGAACGGAGATGCTCTCCAAGGGACTCCTTGATGTGGTGAACATAGAGTTGCTCGTGGCCTATTGCCGGGAGATGGGACTCTACAAGGATATGATGCACGACCTTGAGCAGGAAGGGTTCACTGTGAAGGTGGAAACGAAGTCGGGTACTACGGTCACCCAGATAAACCCTAAGCGCAAGATTGCAGAGTCGGCTCTGTCCGCTGCCAAGACTCTCGCATCCGAGTTCGGTATCTCCCCGGCCAGCCGAGCGAGAGTGGCTGCTATGATTGCCGGGGTTCAGAAGAAGGATGACTTTGCGGATTATGAAACCATCGACGAGCAATGAGTGAGAAGAAGTATAAGGCCGAGCAGTATGCGGAGGATGTCCGCGATGGCCGCATCATCTGCTGCGAGCTGGTGCAGCTTGCCGTCAAGCGGTATTACAACGATCTGGCGATCGCTGTGGACAAGGGTTGGTATTTCGATAGGAAGGCGGCAGTCAAGGCCATCGGCTTCATCGAGAAACTCAAACACACCAAGGGAGAGTGGGCAGGGCAGCGGTTCCGGCTGGAGCCTTGGCAGCAGTTCATCATCTGGAACATCTACGGATGGATGAAGGCCGATGGCACCCGGAGGTTTCGCTATGCGTATGTGGAGATTGCGCGTAAGAACGGCAAGACCGCACTCTCTGCCGGGGTTGGACTTTACATGCTCTTCGCTGACGGAGAGGCCCGGCCAGAGGTGTATTCCGCTGCGACCGTCAAGGATCAAGCAAAGATCTGCTTCTCGGACGCGGTGGAGATTGTCAAGCACACCGATCTGAAGAACTATCTGGACACCTACCGGAACTCCATCGTCTATGAGATGAAAGGCGGCATGATGAAACCGCTGTCCTCCGACTACGGAACGCATGACGGTCTGAACCCCAGCTGCGGCATCATCGACGAGTTCCATGCCCACAAAGACTCCGGGATGTTCGATGTCATCAAGTCTGCGTTTGGCGCGAGGAAGCAGCCACTGATGTTCATCATCACCACAGCCGGGTTCAACAAGAACGGAGCCTGCTATTCATACCGGGAGAATGTCATCAAAATCCTCCGGGGTATCAATCAAGACGACAGCCTTTTCGGGATCATCTACACTCTCGACGACAAGGAGGAATGGGAGAACCCGAAGATGTGGATCAAGTGCAACCCGAACCTCGATGTGTCCGTATCCCCGGAGTATCTGGCGGATCAAGTGGCCGATGCGAAGAACCGTCCGGAGGCCGTCCGCAATGTAATGACGAAGAACATGAACCTCTGGGTGGATGCGGAGAAGACATGGATTCTGGACGAGGCTTGGATGAAGTGCTGCGGCACTACCCGGATCGAAGATCTGCGAGGCTGCAGGTGCTGGGGAGGGCTCGACCTTTCGAATGTGGCCGACATCACTGCGTATGTTCTCATCTTCCATGAGAACGACAAGTTCCAGCTCGTTCCGTTCTTCTGGATTCCGGAAGAGAAGATGCTGGAGAAGATCCGCAAGGAAAACATCAACTACGACTTGTGGGTGCAGGCCGGGTATGTAAAAAAGACAGCAGGCAATGTCCTCGACTACGAATTTGTCAAGGCGGACATCCTTGAGAGTGTCGAGATCTACGATCTGGAATCCTCCGCGTATGACCGTTGGAACTCATCCCAGACGATTATCGAGCTGCAGGACGAGGGTATGGAGTTCAATCCATTCGGGCAGGGTTACGGCTCCATGTCGGCACCGAGTAAGGAGTTTGAAAAGCTCGTGCTGTCCGGGAGGATTGAGCATTTCGGGAACCCGGTGCTGCGGTGGATGCTTGCAAGCACCGTCATCAAGACCGATCCTGCCGGGAACATCAAGCCGGATAAGGAGAAGTCCGTCCAGAAGATCGACGGCATTGTGGCGAGCATCATGGCCCTTGGCGAATGGATGACAAAGCAGGCCGAGGAGGATAACAATCCCTACAACGAGAGAGGAATGTTGAGGCTGGAATAGAGTATGCCGAAAAGAAAGATCACAGAGGCCCAGATGGTTATCCGGAAGCGGTACGAGGAGGAGCTGCGAGCAATCCAGCCTCTGACTCCTGCTGCCCGGAAACTGCTGTCCCATGAGGGGTTCTGTGATTATTTCAACGAAATCTGCATGCTCTATCCTTCGAAGTGGGAGGCCTACGAAACCCTCGAAGAAGTGCACGAGGAGGTGTTCGGCTTCCGGAAATACTCCGAATTCGACTCGTTCCGGTATGCGATGAAGGTGAGGAAACAGTAACCGGAAATCTCCATTGTGCCAAAAAATCAAAGGAGGCATAAGAAAAAAGTGCTTGAATTCCACTGAATTTAAGTATCTTTGAAAGATTTTATGCTTACCCGCTCGACATATAAAAGTGCGTTCTATCCTTCGGCTTGTCAGGGGGGCAAGCAACAGCTTTATAATCAGCAAATTAAAATTTGAAGATAGAGACATTTCCGCCTGCGTCCCATCCAAGAGGAGTGCGGGCGGAAGTCTTTTGTGTATAGCACCCTATAAGTAAGAAACAACAAAAAACGATAAAGAAATGACAAAAAAAGAACAGCAACAAGTCTATGTGTCGCCAGAGACGGTGACAATAGAAATCAAGGCTCAGGCAATCATCTGCCAGAGCGGAAACCAACGAATGGATTGGCAGGATCTGGGAGACGGAAGTTTCGAGGAACAATAATCCTACTTCAAAACACAACAAACATTCAGAGAAAACAAAAAAACAGAATAAAAATGAAAAAGACAGTAATTGCATCAGTGGCATTCGCAGCGGCATTGTTCGCTGTTTCCTGCCAGAAAGAAACCAACCCTGCACAGAATGTATCCGGTCCGATGACCATCAGTGCAGTATCCGAAGGACTCAACACTCCGACCAAGACGGAGATGATATTCAAATATGATGTAGCTTGGAGTGCTAACGACAAAATTTATGTCAAAGATGCATCAGGCAATCACGACACTTTCTCTCTTCAGGGAGGTGCCGGGACCACCAAGGGCACTTTCAAACAGGATGGCAAGACAACCTTCACCGGTGAGGTGCAGGCTTATTATCCCGCAACCATGCTTGATGGCGGCAGCCCTGTCTGGCCAGCATCCCAGACAAACGACCAGACTATCCCTATGTACTGCAAGAAGGCGCTCTCCGGCGCAGCTGAAGAGAGAATGGACTTCGCCAGCCTCGGTTCCGTGCTTCAGATAGTGTTCAACACCACTCAGGAGAACGTCACCCTCAAGTCCATCGAAATCAAGGACGGCAGTGCAACCCTGAGCGGAGCCTTCACCGTTGATACTGATGGCAAGGCAGTCATCACCGCAACCGACAAGGCGGGCATCACGCTCGACCTCGGTACGGGAGTTGCTCTCGGCAAAGCCGCGAATTATTTCAACATCGCCGTTCCTGCTGGAAACTACACAGACCTTACCCTTGTTTTCACCGCAACCGACGGAAAGAAATGTACGATGACAGGCGGCAAAGTCAATATCGCTTACAATGCTGTTGGCAGGCTTACCCTCATGGGAGAAAAGTTCAAGGCTGATGTTCCCGACGGTGCACTTTCTGGCAAGTTCAGCGTAAGCGATACCAAGAAGGTTTACTTCTCAAAGGGTAACCTTACATATAATGTTTCGACTACAACCTGGGCGTTCTATGAACATCAGTATGGCTGTGCAACAGGTTATGATTCTAATCTCATCAGCCTATTCACATGGGGTTATGGGACTTGGTCAACCAGCCCGGGTGGCACTGACTATAAAACAGGTAATTTCACCGATTGGGGTACAGCCATTGATGACAAGAGTACCTGGCGCACCCTCTCCAAAGATGAGTGGACTTATCTGTTCAACAACAGAACGATGACGAATGGAAAGGATCGCTACAGCAACGCTGTGAGCGGAGTCACTATCGAAAGTGCAACTTACAAGGGTGTATTCCTGTATCCGGACAATTACGACGGTGAAGTTGTCTCCGGCTCTATGTCTTGGGACGACATTAATGCAGCTGGAATAGTCTTCCTTCCCGCTGCGGGCGCCCGCAGTGGCTCCAATGTCAGCACTGTCGGCGATGTCGGCGACTATTGGTCCTCTACTGCGATCGGAAGCACGGGAGCGTACCTCGTGAGCTTCTATAGCGACGATGTCCGCCCTGGCCACTACGACTTCCGCTACTTCGGCTTCAGTGTGCGTCTCATTACAGAATCAAAATAATGAATCCACCTTGCCCAAGGCCGTATGTCCATAGGCAAGGTGACCAAATTAAAATCCTTGAAAGCCCTATACCGCGCACCGATGGCTGCGCGGTATTTTTTATTTTCCAAAACCGTATAAATTATTCCGAATAGAACGGTAGGCAGAGAGTAGTTTTGCACTGTTAGTTAGCCATAATAAAGTAGGCTCGCTACGGTGTAACAATGTCTTTGCTTTCGTCATTAACTTCGCTCTTTCGCGGTGAGAAGCGCATCAGTTCCTCCGAGTTTGAACACGCGGTGAACGAGGTGCTTCTTGCCAACACCGTAGCTGATTCTACAAGGAAGCATTACCCGACGGAGGAGGGTTCTCTTGCTATTTCAGCGGTGTGGGCCTGCGTCCGCATCCTCTCCGAGACCGTCGGGACGCTTCCTATTCATCTCTACCACAAGACAGCCTCTGGCCGGGAGCAGTGCTCCGGTCATCCTTGTGGTACGATCCTCCAAAAGCCAAATGACTATGCCAGCCGATCTGCACTCCTGCAGCATCTGATGATAGGCTGCACCCTCTGGGGTAACGGCTATGCTCGCATCCACCGGGACAAGGCTTTCCGTCCGGTGCGCTTACAGTTATTGCAGCCCTATGACTGCGAGCCGATACTAACGGTGGATGACGAGCTATTTTACAGACTCAGCACCGGGGAGTTTGTCCCGGCCTACGATATTATCCACCTCAAGGGCCTCTCGACGAACGGCTACAAGGGCAAGAGTCCCATTGCCGTTCATCGGGAGAACCTTGCATTGACGGAGTCTGCGCAGGAGTATGGAGAAAAGTTCTTCAATCAAGGCGGCAACATGTCCGGAGTGTTCAAGTACCCCGGAACGCTCAAGCAGGATGCATACAAGCGTCTGAAGAACGACCTCATCGCGCAGAGCACCGGGCTCCACAACGCGCACACACCTCTGCTACTGGAAGGCGGCATGACCTACGAGCGCATCAGCATCCCTCCGGAGGATGCGCAGTTCATCGCAACGCGCAAGTTCCAGAAAACGGAGATCGCGACGATCTACGGAGTGCCTCCGCACATGATCGCAGACCTCGAAAGGGCCACCAACAATAACATCGAGCATCAAGGTATGGAGTTCGTGCAGTACTGCCTGCTGCCGTATCTGGTGCGTCTGGAAGAAGAGTTCAACCGCAAGCTGCTCCGCGAGGACGAGTTCGGGGAGTATTACTTCCTCTTCGGACTGAACGGCCTGCTCCGGGGTGACGCGAAAACCCGGTCAGAATACTACAAGAACATGAACATCGTAGGTGCGCTCTCGGCCAATGAGATCCGCAGCCTTGAGGATATGAACTCCTATGACGGAGGTGACAAATACTTCGTCCAGATGAATATGCAGACGGTGGAGAACGCACTGACGGCTCCTCCGCAGGCAAAGAAACCAATCAGCAATGGATCAGACAAAACAGAAGATTAACGCACCCTCCGAAGTGGAGGTGCGGTGCATCCTCAGCGATCTGAAGATCGAGCAGAGGGGTGACGAGTCCGGACAGTCCGGCAGGACGATCTCCGGCTATGCCGCCAAGTTCGACAGCTGGAGCGAGCCGATATACGGCTGGTTCCGTGAGAAAATAGCGCAGGGTGCATTTGAGAAATGTGACATGTCCGACGCGATCATGTGCTTCAATCACGACATCAACGGCATCCTTGCCCGGACGGGTTCCGGGACGCTAACCCTCGCGGTCGACAAGGTGGGACTCCACTTCGAGTTCAATTCTCCGGCCACAACGCTGGGGAACGATATGGTGGAGCTGGTCTCCAGAGGCGATATCAGCAAGTGTTCCTTCAAGTTCATCGTCGAGACCGACGAGTGGCGTTATGCCGACGAGAAGAACGGCCTCGAATATGACGAGCGCACCATCAAGAGCATCTCAAAGCTCTACGATGTGTCGCTGGTGACCTACCCGGCCTACCCGGATACGGAAGCCGGGGTGCGCTCACTCCTTGAGCAGCGCAAGAAGGAGGCCCTCCAGCAGCAGGCTCCTTCTTCAGTGGATACAACGAGTCGTGACCGCATGGCCCGGATGCTCTCCCTTAAACGATAACTCACCAAATTTTCCCATAATATTATGTCAAAGAAACTCAAAGAATTAAAAGAGAAGAGAGCTGGTCTGTACACTCAGATCGACGCTCTCCGCAAAGAGACAGACGGCAGGGCACTCACCTCCGAGGAGCAAACCCGGTGGGACGCGCTCATTGCCGACTATGACAAGGCGGACAAGGCGGTCGAGGCCGAGGAGCGTTTCCTCGAAATCGAACGCAGGCAGGCCGAGGAAGCCTACCGCCAGAGAACGGAAGGTGGCCAGAGCCGCCAGAACCCTCTTGAGGATGCCGAGTACCGTCGTGCCTTCATCGACTACCTCGTTAACGGTGTGAACGGACTGAGTGCCGAGAGTCGTGCCGCCATCGAGAAGCGTTCACCGATCTCCGGCCTCTCTGCCGGGGTACTCATCCCGTCGGCCCTTGCCTCCAGCGTCGAGATTGCCCTCAAGAACTATGGCGGTCTTTTCGAGGCTGCGCAGATCATCACCACCAGCGCAGGCGGTGACCTCACCCTGCCGACCATCAACGACACCGCTGCCAAGGCAACGATCGTCGCAGAGTACGAGCAGAGCACAAGGCGCACTCCTTCCTTCGGAAGCAAGGTGCTCAAGGCCTACACCTACCGCACCCCGATCATCCCGGTGTCCCTCGAACTGTTGCAGGACTCCGCATTCAATCTTGACGCGCTGCTGTCGGGCCTTCTCGCTGAGTCCTTCGGACGCGGTGTCAACGAGCACCTCACCACAGGCTCCGGCTCCGGCCAGCCTACGGGTATCGTGACAGCTGCAACGGCCATCGAGACAAAGGCCGCAGCAAACGGTCTCACCTTCGACAATATCATCGACCTCATCAAGGGAGTGGACAGCAACTATGCCAAGGTCGGCAAGTTTATGCTCAACCACAACACCCTCTGGGAACTCGCCAAGATAAAAGACCTGCAGGGCCGCTACATCTGGCAGGACTCCCTCAAGGAAGGCACCCCGGCCACCATCCTCGGCAAGGGTTATGTCCTCAATGACGACATTGCCGACATCGGAGCCGGAAACGCCTCCGTCCTCTTCGGAGACCTCTCCAAGTACAAGATCCGTCTTGTCAAGGACTTCAAGGTCATCCGCCTTAACGAACTCCTCGCAGAATACCTCTCCATCGGTCTGTTCGGCTTCGCTCGCGTCGACGGTAACCTCCTCGACGCAGGTACGCACCCGGTTAAGAAGCTCGTTCATGAGAGCGCATCCGGTGGCGGCAGCGGTAGCGGTTCCGGCTCCGGCAGCGGAGCTGAAGGTGGCGGTACCGGAGGAGACGAGGACGACGAATAGAACCTCATTATTTCTCTCTCATATAGTGTTGTAGTGTTATTAGTGGTTAGTAGTGGTTCGCTCAAAGTATGTCAAGCCAGAATCTCATATCGTTGGAAATTGCTCGCGCACACCTTCGCGTCGGGGACGATCACTCCTTGGACACCCTCATCGGGGAGTATCTGGAGATGGCCATCGGTTATGCCGATGACCTCACCAACCGCAGCCTCAAGGAGGAGTTCACCGCAGCGACGCTTCCTCCGGCCATCAAGTCGGCTATTCTTCTGACGGTGGGGACTCTGCTTGACAATGAGAGCGATGCCCTCGTCGGGAGGAGCGTTTCCCAGCTGCCGTTAACGGCTGAGAAACTGCTCCTTCCTTGGAGGGTACATCCATATTCACCAGAAGAGACCGGGGACAATGTTTGATCACAGCATCAGCATATATCGCTTCCAAGAGGTGCGCGACGAATATAACGACCGCACCCACCAGAAAACGCTGGTGGCACTCTGTTACGCGCAGCGCACAGAGGCCGGGGGACGCGAGAACCTCTATGCCGGACGCATCGTCCATGAGAACGAAGTGGCGTACACCATCCGCTACCGCACCGGAATCACAGCCGGGATGCTCGTGCAGGACGGTGACTCTCTTCGCAAGATCACATCAGTGCAGGAGGAGGGCCGCAGATGGCGGCTTCACCTCATAACGGTTAAGAGCGATGCTGACGGTCAAGGTTGATGGATACAGAGAGGCCAAGGATATCCTTGATGACATGCCTCGGACGATGCAGAAAAGCATGTTGCGTTCGGCCCTCAAGAGTTCTGCAAAACCGTTCGTGCAGGGAGCGCGTAACCGCGTCCCGGTGCGCAGCGGAGAGCTCAAGCGGCAGATCAAGGTAGTGTCCTTCCGCGATAAGTCCGCACCGAAAACCGAAGTGGATGTGGCGGTAAAGCCTGTCTTCAGCAAGACGAAAAAGAAGAAGGCGAACCAATACTACGGCAAGTTCATACACGAAGGAACGGTCGATCCCCGGTATCCTCGCAAGAAGGGAGGAGTGCTGGTATTTACAACGGCCAGTGGGGACAAGGTCTTTGCCCGGCATGTCAAGGGAATAAAACCGCGTCCGTTCATCGAGGAATCCTACACCGAAAACCAAGAGAAGGTGGTCTCCGGGTTCGGAGATGCACTCGCAACATCAGTGGAGAAATATGTAAACAAGCACTTCAAAAAAGTGGACAAGTAAAGCAGTATGTCACAGTCGGACTTCAGAGTGAACTTAATAGCGCAGATCGAGCTGATTGCACCAACCCTTGAGGGTAAGGTGCAGGCCGGGGCCGTCGATGCGACGACCTCCGCTCCCTTTGCTGCGTTCACCACTCCGGAGGAGGTGCCGATCCGCACCAAGGATGGCATCGTCGGCTACAACACCGTCTTCGATGTGTCGGTGTACGACAGCAAGTATGCCGGGGCGCAGCAGCTCAAGCAAGCCCTCGCAGCAGAGCTCGACGGGAATGCCATCGACGACAAGAGGGTGCAGCACCGATCCTCCGCATACGAGTATTATCCGGACTATGACCTGCACTGTTGGACACTCACATTCAGAATAGTATAGACAACAATAAATTCAAAACAATATGGCAGAAACAGTTGGAAGCAAACAAGTCATTCAAGGCGAGGACATCATCGTCCTCGTGGGAGGCAAGCCGACGCTCCATGCGACAACGCACTCCCTCAAGGTCGATCTTGAGGTGAAGGATATCCGCACGAAGGACACCGACGGCAAGGAGAAGTATCCGGGCGACATCTCGTGGAGTGTCGACGGAGAGGGCCTTGTGGTCATCGACTCCGCACTCTCGACTTCACACAAGAGCAGCGAGGATGTCCTTGCGCTCGTCCTCTCAAAGGCGCAGGTGGAAGTGATCATCAAGTCTCCTCTTACCGGGCTCACCAAGACCTACACCGGAAACGCCTATGTCACCTCGTTCTCCCTCGGAGCGCAGGCTGGCGATAACGCGACCTACTCCTACACCTTCACCGGAAGCGGCAACCTCACCCCGGCAACGCCTCAGAGTGGCGGCAGCGGATCTGGCGGACAGAGTTAACGGCCTATGAGAACGATTACCATAAACGGAACCAAGTACCCGGTTCACTTCGGCATGAGGGCCGTCAATACCTTCCTCAAGCGAACCGGGAAGACTCTCTCGGAGATCGTCACCGCAAGGGATGTCATCAGCTCTCTGGACGGGATCGTGGCCCTCGCGTCCATCGGACTCACCGAGGGTGCCCGGAAGGAATATGGCCGGGAAGATGCCGGAGAGTACAGCGAGGATGTGGTGTGGGACTTCATCGAAGAGCAGCCGGAGCTCATCTTCGAGTTCGTGGATGCCTTCGCTGAGGAGATCCGTCCGATGATGGAAAGGATGGAGGGCTATGGCCCAAACCAGCAGGCCGGGAAGTAGGCGACGACGAACCCCGGCTGGAACCTACATACGAAGGCTGGTACAGTGTTGCCGTCGGTCAGATGGGACTGCGTCCCTGCGACTTTGAGGACATGACACCAGCGGAGTTCATCTACGCATGGAATGGGTTTGCAAGGCGAAAGCAGGACGAGGAGCGTGCTGCATGGGAACGCACCCGGTGGCAGATCTGGACGCTTACCTGCATCCAGCTCATGCCGAAGGACAGAGCCGAGATGAAAGCCATGTTCCCATTGCCTTGGGATGAGCCGATAAAAAAAGCTCTGGAGCTGACTCCGGAGCAAAGAAAACAACGAGTACAAGAAATACTACAAGAATGCTCAATCGATATCGAATAATGGCAAGATGTGCTGTGGCCATTGTTACAGCTGCATTGATATCCTCCTGCGGAGCGGCCAGAAGGCTCCCACCGCAGGAGGTGCACCAGAGTGAGTCCTCTTCCGATTCCACAATCGTGAAGCTCATAAGGCAGGAACTCCAGAATGCCGATCTGGTGGTCGAGCAGCATGTCGTCGAGTATTATCCTCCGGAGCCGGATGCATCATTCCCGGACTCCGCTGTGACGATTACGCCAGCGGTGAGTGAGGATCACAGTGACAGCGCAGATGTTGAGCCTCCGAAGATCCGCAATCCAACCCCGGCTCCTTCTTCCCAGAAACAAGGAGCGGTGCGGAGGACTGTCGATACAAAAATTAGGTTGCAAGCAGTCAAATCACAAACCTCGGACAGTACCTCCGCAGCCCTTGTCACGACGCAGTCACAGACCGACGCAGAAGTGTTCCAGACAAAACAGACCGAGCCGGAGGGCAAGGCAATCCCGATCCTCCGTCTGGTGGCCATCATCCTCGGCATCCTGCTCGTTGGATACATAGTAATAAAACTCCGATTTAAATTTCTGTAATGAAAACTCCAATATCTTACTACGGTGGAAAACAGTCCATCTTGAAATACATCCTTCCGTTGATCCCGGAACACACTCTGTACACAGAAGCCTTCTGTGGTGGCTGTTCCGTTCTCTTTGCCATCCCTCCGGTGGAATGCGAGGTCATCAACGATGTGAACGCGGAGCTCATCAACTTCTACAAGGTGGCCAAGGAGCAGTACCCGGAGCTGAAAACGCTCATTGACTCGACGCTCCACAGCCGGGAGATCCATGCGCAGGCCAAGCACATCAACCAGCATCCGGAGTTCTTCAATCCGGTGGAACGCGCATGGGCCGTCTGGGTTTGCAGCAAGCTGGGGTTCGCCTCGATGCTTGACGGTACCTTCGGTTATGACCGCAGCGGTACCACCACCAAGAAGCTGCGCAATGCCAAGGACGACTTCACCGAGGTGCTGTGCAAGCGTCTGGACAACTGCACCATCGAGTGCGAGAACGGTATCAACCTCCTTAAACGCTACGATTGCGAGGGGGCATTCCACTTTGTCGATCCGCCTTATGTCGGGACGGATTGCGCACACTACAACGGCACTTTCAACGAGCAGGACTTTGCAGAGCTGCTGGAGGTGCTTGCTAATCTGAAGGGCAAGTTCATGCTGACGATGTTCCCTCATCCGCTCATCGAGCAGTACGCGAAGGAACACCAATGGACAATCCACACTCTTAATCGCACCATCACCGCGAGCAAGACTTCCCGGAGACGGCAGGACGAGTGGATCACCTGCAATTACACCATTCCGAAGGAGGAGAGAAAGCCTGTAGAGTACAATCCATTCGAGAGTCTGGACGACGAACCGGAGGAAGTGTAAATGCTTGAATATAAATGCATTATTTCTTGAAAATAAATGCAGAATGACTTGCGTGTTCCAAATAATGTAGCGACCTTAGACATGCACAAAGAACGCAAGTAAAACACTTTAAATCAAGTAATTATGGCAACGAAAGCAGACCTCCTCCTCAAGACTTACACCCTCCGCTACGAAATCGCAACCGTCAAGGGTGAAGCAGAAAACCTCCTTACCCCGGAACAGTACTCAAACACCTACCGCTTCTACGAGCAGCTTAAGAAGAGCAAACTCTACGATCTCCAGCAGGATGTCGAGATGCTCACCAAGGCCCTCGAAACGGCAAAGGCAAAGAAGGCCGCAGCCGAGAGCCGCGAGGCATTCTACGCAACAGCGGAGGGGCAGGCATTTAAGGCCGAGAAGGAAGCTGCCATCGCAGCCGAGACGAAGAACTACGAAAAGACCTGCATGGCGAAGCTCACCGCGCTGGAAATCCTCATCAAGGCGAACCTCGGCAATCATTGGCAGGTGCAGAACCTCAGCACCAGCTGCTGCGCCTTCGGGATAAAGAAGGACGGCAGGTCGGTGTTCGGCCAGACGGTCGAGATTTACTACGAGCGCAGAAATTGGCTGGACGACAACAAGGAACGCTTCGAAATCAGCGTCGGCAGCACCGGGAGCTTCGACCTCTGCAAGAACGAGGTTGGAGACCGGGCAAGGTTCTACATGGACTTCGGAAAGTTCCTCTCCAACACTGCACTTCTGGGTGACCTCAAAAACATGCTCTTCGACTATGCTGACACCATGGAAGAGATCCATGAGCGCATGGAGAGACTCCAGAAGAGCCTTGAGAACCCTCTTGCATAAGGAGGGTTAAATACTTGAAAATAAATGCGTTATTCTTTGAAAATAAATGCGAAATGACTTGCATGTGTCGAATAATGTAGCGACCTTAGACATGCAACAAGAACGCAAGTAAAACACTTTAAATCAAAGAATTATGACACGCAAAAGCCTCCTTACCAAGATTGAGAAACTGGAAAAAGAGTTCTACGCAAACGACGCTCGCATCAAGGAAATCCGCAGCGCGAACAATGGCCACTACAGCGACCTTTTCCGCCTGCAGGATCGTCAGAGAGAGATCAACGACGAGCTTCACGAGCTCGACCAGCAGCTCTGGGCCATGGACGCAGAAAAATAGACACTACAAAACCCTACAATACTATGTGCAACAATAACAGAAATTACGGTGTCAAGGTCGGGGACACCATCAGAATCACCCGGCTCGACGATCCCTACGACAACACCTATGTGGGCAGGGAGGGAGTCGTTGAACATATCGACAGCATGGGCCAGCTTCATGGGACATGGGGTGGCCTCGCAGTTATACCCGGAGAGGACGGGTTCACAATCCTCAAGCGAGCCGATTCTTAGGCTCCGGAAGTGTTACTTGCTTGCGCATCCGTTCTGGATGCATCCCAGCCGGGATCGCAGTGATGCGGTTCCGGCTTTATTTGATGCATAAAAAAATAGTTCTAACTTTGTGTGTCATACAGTACTTGATATGAAACGCATCATTACAATTATTGCATTGATTACTTTCTCTGTAATCATGCAGGCCCAAACGAGGGGTGATTTCTTTTCCTTTGTAGACTCGTACAATTGGAAATTATCGAGCAAACAATTTGAGGAAAAATATGCCTCACGAATTCTTCCAAAGACGGATTCTCTTGTTGCTTCGATGACCTTTCAGTGTCCATTCTATGTGCTGGATGATTTGAGAGTTGGAGATTATGATTGTGTTACTATTGCAGCATTTATGGAAGAAGGTGCCTCTCCGTTTATCTACTCCATTATACCAGATCGAGTCACCGAGAAATATATGCCCTCCATTTTATCGGCAAAACTTGATAGTATAGTATCCGAGAAGATGGGTGCTTCAACTATCGATATGGATGATGTGAATCTTGCACAAATGGGGTTTGATTGGCTTGCCGACACAAAAGGCTCATTAAAAATATGGGCAAGTAACGAACTTGCATTCTTTACGATAAAGGCCAAAAATGAAAACGGGCTCCTTTATATTCTCGCAGCAAAAGAAGGTGATCCTTCTATGTTGAAAGGAACAACATCAATTCAAGACACCTTCTTTGGGTTGAAGATGGGCAATAGGATTACATCTTCCCAGATCAAGTCAGCTGTCGGGACAAAAGGTGTTTTCAGCAAGGAGGAAAGAGAGTCTAATACTATTATAAATACTTTCACTGATTTATACTTCGCAGGAAGCAAGTGGGATTTTGCGAATTTCTTATGTATGAGTGACGGCAAGTTCTATTGGTTCAATGCATACGATAGTTATGGCGATTACGGAACAGACAATGAGAGAGAGGCAAAGAATCAGTATGAAAGTCTTAAGGAAAAGCTCGATGAGAAGTATGGTGTGGGCGATGAGAAAAAGGATGATGATGGAAACTTAAGCACGACATATTTTGGATCAAATGGAATCGCCATTATCATAAGCAATGAAAGATCTCGTTCTATGGGTGGTTCCTATAGACGGTATGTAAAAATCGAATACATCAATGTCGAGTTGTATCAGAAGCAAAATGCTGCTTACGACGATGAGTTATAATCAAGGCACAGACCGACCTGTGTGATCCAATACTGGCACTGCCGGGGTGAGAAATCACCTCGGCTTTTTCGTTTCAAACCGTATAATATATTCCGAACAGATCCGGGTGCTGCCTCTATCTTTACCAGCATAGAAGTGGGGTATGGCATCATTCGGTCTGAAATACTACGCGGAGCTCAGCAGCCGTTATATGAAAACCCTCTGGCGAGTGGAGATTGCCCAGAGAGGTTACAGCGGAGAGTCGGAGGAGATGACCTTCTCCGGCAGCTCGCCAATCAAGATTACATGGGAGAAACGCGGTGACGACTTCTATACCCCGGTCAAGGCCAGCGAAGCCACCATCAACATTCTCTGCAAGGAGAACTTCCACTATCTGGGCCTCTTCACTTCCGATCCGAGGTTCTATCGAATGAGCATCTTCCGGAACGGTGGCCTCTATTGGCGAGGGTTCGTGACGGCTGATCTGTACAGTGAGAAATTCGAAGCACCGCCTTACGAGGTGAGCGTCAAGGCCGTTGACGGCTTCAACCTCCTCTCGTCGATTGACTTCCGGGACTTGCTGGGCATCGGCATCACCGGACGCAAGTCACTCAAGCAACTGCTTACCGCCTGCACAGACCTCATGGAACTCGACCTGCCGCTGGTGGATTGGATCGACCTCTATGGAGAGAACATGAACGAGAATGTATCTCCTCTCTCCCAAACCTACCTCGACATCGAGCGACTCTTTTTCGTGTACGAGGAACCGTCCTACCGCGATATCCTTGAGCTGTGCATCGCACCGTTTGCGGCCCAGATATTCCAGAGCGGAGGATCGCTGCACCTGCGCAGGATCGTGTCCCTTTACGATGAGTTCCGTCCGCAGGATTACTTCAGCGGAGCCTCCATCATCGGAAAAAGAACGAGGGAGACCGGAGTCGGCCTTCGCAGTGCCGGGAACTCGTACCGCATGGTCACCGTTCCTTGCCAGCGTAACCTCAATGACGATATGTGGCGAGAGGAACTGTACATCCTTGGCGAGTCGACGAACCTCGACATCGTCCCGGCACTCAAGACCATCACCATCGGGGTGACGAACAAGTCCCTCGGAGACCTCTCCAAGAAGCTGGGGTTCCTCGATCCGGATGCATGGATCGACACATATTCGGCTCTCTCATTCTCGGATCGCGGCTTGAAGGTTACGGGCAATTCAAGCCATCACGACACCATAATCCAGACGCGAGGCGTTCGTGTCGAGCAGTGCGGCTTTCTGTTCACTTGGGACTTCATGATGATCGCGGCCTTCACCAGCTGGTACAGCTCCGGAGGCATGAGCGGCCACAGCACCGATCCGACGCAGCACACCGTCACCATTCAGTTCGGAGCCAAGGTGGTGGCCAGCGACGGCACAACCTTCTGGCTGGATATAAACGGCCATTGGAACGATGAGGAAATCAGCATCGAGCAGGGAGTCAAGCCGGGCAGCGAGCAGAGCGTCAAGATAGAGATTGACGGCATTCCCTGCACCGGAACCTTCTATTTCTATATCAAGCAGACACTCGCAGGCAACAGTTACTCCGCTCCGTCTGGACATGGATACTCCTATGCGTATGAGTACATGAACTTCGTCGATATGCATCTCGATGTGGATGCCGGGGATTTGTACGACATCGGCCTTGAGTATAACTCGCTGTTGAACCCGGCCAACAATATCGACATGTCCATAACCCTTCCTGTGAGTGATATCCCGGCCATCCCGAATGACCAGTTGCTCTACGCGCTGTACTACATCGATGGCGGTGGCCAGCCGACGAGGATGTGGCACTCCAAGGGCAAGGACGACTACGGAACGCTTCTGGATCATATCGCCCTTTGTGCAAGGCGGCTCCGGCAGCTTCCCTCGAAGCGTCTCACCGGAGATATCTTCACCTCACTGCATATCGACCTTAACAGTGTCATCGTTGATGACAAATACCTCAGTGCGGCCTATGCCGTCAACTCCGTAGAGGTGCAGGCACTCGATGATTCATGCAACTGCGAGTTGGTGGAGCTGCCGAAGTTCATCAATCCGGATATCCCTCTGCAAGGAGATAACTGTATCCAAGTCGCAAGGTTCCCAGTGCAGATCAGTTCCTGCATCCGCTGCATGGACTTCATCATCGTCAAGACCATCAACAAACAAATCCTGCGGTTCGATACGATCACCCGGCATCTGGAGACGCTGTATTCGTCTACGGCACCCTTTGATATCTTCCCGGCAGACGACGGCTTTGTGCGTGTTGACAGCACGACAGCCTATTACTGCGACTATCGCGGCATCGTCCGGGACACCGTCCCATTGCCGTCAACCTATGCCGGATTCATTACATATTTCAACGGGGCCTTCTGCATGTACTATTATTCTGTCGGCTATTCCGGAACCGGGTACGGCAGAGTGTTTTCCGGTTTGATGACACCGCCTTCGTCGGCAGTTACTCCTACGGCAACACATGTAGCAGGCGGCTCAACAAATGACTACGGGGACCAGATGTATGGAGAGCTGCGCAGTGCGCTGGTGACAAAGAACCAGATCGTTGTCAATACCACCGAGGGAGCATTCCTGCACGACAAGCGTTACCATGGACGGAATATCGTAAACCAGATCGGAATCGACTATTGCGACATCAAGGCCATCGATGACAACTATTGGGTTGAGTGCCGTCCGACAACGGACATGGCCCACCTATGCAGGAGAACTTCCATCCTCACAGCGGAGGATATCGACACCATCGGCAGGTATTCCCAGAAGGCCGCAGTGAGCATGGCCAATGCCGCCAATATCTATGACCATGCGTCGGTGTACAATTACAAGACGCAGGAGTGGCACCTGCTCTGGGCCAGCGGCATGGATTACAATACCGCCATCGATGTGATGTTCATCTTCGGGGATCTGTACTATGTGACGGACGAGGGCATTTACAAGTATTGTCCGGGATATGAATCGGAGTGGGACTGACAAAATAATTGAAAAGTAAACCAGAAAATAATTGAAAAAAGTACCAGAATGGAACAGACAGCAACAGTTCAGATTATCAGCCTTGTGCTGAACTTCATCCTCGGCAGCGGTCTTGTCGGCACCCTTCTCTTCTTCAAGCCGAAGAAGCGCAAGGAGACGGCAGAGGCCAAGGGAGAGGAACTCAAAAATACGGAGCAGATTGTCACCCTTCAGTCCGCGCAGATCAAGCGACTGGACGGCAGGGTTGAAACCCTCGAAAAGAAGGTGGACAAGCTCTCGGAGATTATCGAGACAAAGGATGTGGAGATTTCAGAAAACCGCCATGTCATCCGGCAGGCTTTCAAGTGCGATGCAATTGACAGTCCGGAGAAATGCCCGGTGCTGATTCTCAAGGCGGAGTACGATCGCAAGCACCGCCTGCAGATCGAGAAGGAAGCCGAAGAAGCAAAGATCCGGGAGGAGGCGGTTTCCGCAGAATGACACCTCGTGGAATTCGCAATTGCAATCCCTGCAACATCCGACTTTCAAAGACGGCATACAAAGGAGAGATCGTTCCCTCCCAAGATACTGCATTCAAGCAGTTCAAAAGCATGGCCTACGGATACCGGGCCGTTTTCGTGCTGCTGCATTACTATTATCACCACTATCGCCTCAAGACGATCCGGCAGATGATAAACCGCTGGGCACCTCCTTGTGAGAACGACACAGGGAGTTATGTCCGCCATGTGGCCGAGGCCGTCTTGCTGGCCCCGGATGCGACGGTGGACATCACCAGCAAGGAAACGATGATACTTGTGGTGTGCGCGATGTCAAAGGTCGAGAACGGCATCCCGGCCAACATCGACGAGGTCATTGCCGGATGGGATCTCTATAAGAAAGACAGACCTTAGAAAAGACTATGGCACGAAGAATAGCGGATCTGCTCATCAAGATCGGTGCGGACTCATACGAGTTCCAGCAGAAGACCAGCCAAGTGGAGAAGAGCCTGCAGAAGTTCGACAAGCAGCTCGCCTCCATCGGGAAGAGTCTGTCGTTGAAGCTCACCGCACCGCTGACGGCCCTTGGTGCTGTGGCCATCGCCAATGCTGATACGCAGGCGAAGGCCGAGGCCAAGGTGCAAACGGCTATCAAGGCCACCGGGAATGCTGCAGGGTTCTCTCTTGATCAGTTCAAGCAGATGGCCACCGAGTTCCAGAACATCACTCTGTTCGGGGACGAGACCATCCTCAATGATGTAACGACGCGCCTGTTGTCGTTCACCAATATCACCGGGGACAATTTCAAGAGGACGCAGAGCATCATCCTCGATATGGCCACCGCGCTGGAGATGGATCTGGGTTCTGCGACAACGCAGCTCGGCAAGGCCCTCTCCGATCCTATCACCAAGCTCTCGTCCCTTTCGAGGGCCGGAGTGACCTTCACCGAGGAGCAGGAGAAAATGATAAAGACGATGGCCAAGGCCGGAGATGTGGCTGGAGCGCAGACCGTCATTCTTGATGCTCTTGAAAAGAAGTTCGGAGGGCAGGCCAAGGCCGCAGCGCAATCCGGAGTGGGTGCGCTGCAGCAGCTGAAAAATGCATGGGGAGATTTCCTTGAGATGCTCGGAGGCGTGATGACTCCGGTCATCAACAAGGTCTCCAAGGCCCTCATGGGAGTGATAAACATCCTCTCGGCCATGAGTCCGGAGCTCCAGAAGGTCATCGTAGTAATCGGAGGTATTGCCGCAGCGATCGGCCCGGTGAGCCTCGGCATCAGTGGCATCCTGCGCCTGCTCCCGGCACTCAAGACCGGGTTCCTTGCGCTGATGAGTCCGGTGGGTGCTCTTGTGGCAGCGGTGCTTGCGCTGGCCGCTGCATTCGTATATGCCAAGCAGAAAAAGAAAGAGCTCATCGACGACATGGCCACAAAGTACGAGGGCCTATCGATGGGAACTCTGGAGAGGAACCTCAAAGAAAACCGTCGCTTACAAGCGGTGAATGAGAACGAGTCTCCGTTCCAAGGTCAGTCCTTGGCCTCGAAGATAGACTACGCGCTGAACAAGGGTAATCGTCGCAGGGAGCTCGAAACGGAGGAGGCCGCACTCGAAGAGGCAATCCGCAGGCGCAAGGCTGCAATTGCAGAGCAGGAGAAGGCCGAGGCGGAGTCCGCAGCGATCGCTCAGCAGATGTCGGATGCTATGGCTAATGCTATGGCCGGGGGCCTTAACACCGTCAACACCGCCACCGAGGAGACCACCGGACTCATCGGGGAGCTGCAGGCGAAGATTGCCGAATTGGAGAAAAAGAAACTCCTCCCGGAATCGACGGTCGACGACATCGCAGCGGCCAATGCCGAGATTACCGACCTCAAGGAGCAGCTGGACTTCCTGCAGAACATCACTCCAGAGCAGGCCGCAAGGATGAAGAACCGGGGAAGCGATGACTTGAAGTTGCCGGATATAAAAATCCCGATGCCGAAATTGGAGTACGAGATGCCGGACTTGAAGCCCGTCACATCACAATACCAGCAGCAGGCGCAGGAGATCTTCAAGACTGTCCGGGAGGGCATCTATGGCTGGGCAGACGATACATCTGCCGGGTTGCAGGAGAATATGAGCGAGACGGTGCAAGCCGTCGAGACCTATACTACAGCACTGACCGAGAAGGGATGGAAGTTCTCTGATGCTCTGGAGCAGGTGGCTTCAACAATGAAGGCCACCATGGATCGGTTCGATCAGACGGTGTCGCAGTTCCTTGCGGATGCAATAACGGAGGCGGCAGACGCGCTGGGCAAGATGATCGCAGGTGACCTCGGCTTCGAGGGGTTCATGAATGCGATCCTGCTGCAAATGGCGCAGTTCCTCAAGAACATCGGTGCGCAGCTCATCGAGTTCGGTGTGATGATTATCGCCTTCAAATCGACGCTTAAATCGGTGCTGGCGAACCCGTGGGCAGCTATCGGTGTGGGTGCTGCGATGGTGGCGGCAGCTGCAATCATGACGGCACTCATCAATAAGAGTGCGCAGGAAAGCGTCCCGGCCCTCGCGTCCGGAGGTCTGGCCTTCGGAAAGACCTATGCGCTGGTCGGGGACAATGCCAACGCAGCCGTCGATCCGGAGGTCATCGCACCTCTGTCCCGGCTCCAGCAAATGATCCCGGCAGCGGCTCCGCAGAGCATGAACATCACCCTTGGTGGCGAGCTGGTGGCCAAGGGCCGGGACTTAGTGTATGTACTTAACAAGGAGTCATTCAAGAGCTCCGTAATGGGAGGATAGACAACAATGGCAGAAAATGGACTATTGATATCGCAGCTTCCGGCTGCGTCGAGTGCGGCAGAGACAGACCTCATCGAGATTGAGAGAGGTGGCCGCAGTTATAAAATCACTCTGGCAGAGATTGGAACCGCGCTCGGTCTTGACGAGTTTGTGGAGCAAATCCTTGATGTGCTTGGATAAGGAGGCAGGTTATGGCAGATTTTTATAGTGTTGTCCATCGGCTGGATTGGATTCTGGGCCGGGCCGAAGAGTACCTTACCGAGAAGGGAGTGGACTGCAGCAATGCCCATACGATGCTGGATTATGTAAATCTCATCTGCGATGTTCCTAACGACATCGTGCATGTCCGGAACGGACGCGAGCTGTTTCTGAACAATACCGAAATCGAGAAGTTCCCGGAACTGATGCAAGAGGACACATTCACATCGTGTTACAAGATGTGCTATGGCTGTACGGCTCTCCGGACAGTGCCTTGGCTGAGCACCCACAATGTGACGGACTTCATTTATGCGTTCTATGGCTGCACGAATCTGACTTACATCGAGCATATCGACACCAGCGAAGCCACCTCGGTCGGGGAGATGTTTCATGGGTGTAAGAACCTCGTGACTATTGACTCTCCGCTGGATTTCAGCAAGGTGACCTCGCAGTGCGACACGACCTTCACCACCTGCTCGGCCCTGCAGAATATGACCTTCGAAGGAACCATCAATGTGGATATCTGGATCAACGGCTGCACGAAATTGACGGTGGCCAGCCTGCTGTCAGTACTCAATGCTCTGGCAGATCTGACGGGTACCGGGCTGTCCCGAAAGATCACCCTCGGATCCCGGAATACCGCGAAACTCACTGCGGCCCAGCTTGCAATCGCCACCGATAAGGGGTGGGTGCTGGGATAAGAAAAAATTATTATCTTTGCAGCGATAGAGTTGGTGACTGGGTTCAAAGGTCTGCTGCTGTCAGTCTTGACACCATCGGAGGAATCGTCACTCGGCTCTATTTTTTTATTGCCTCATAGCAGAACGGCCACCGGGAAAGGTGACCGTTCTTCGTTTCTGTAGCTATTTCCGGGCTGCTGTCCGGCAACATGGAAACTTTATGGATAAACACTCTGGAGTCGTTTCGCAAGCGGCTCTAAGCCTTTGGCACAAGGCGGCTCGATGGCTCAGAGTGAAGTCCGTTCTGACAGCAAAGGTAGTGAAAAATATTGCACATTCAAATCTGCCGGAGAAACTCCTTGTTACCGTTGAATAGAGAGTCCTGCGGCACCTGCCCACCTTTTGAGTCCGAGCATTGATTCTGCGGCATTTTGTGCCTCGACGGACGGCTGCGTAGGTTCCGGGTGCTGGCCGTTGATGATTTCGGAAAGTTTCTCCATGTCGTGGTTGACTTTCTGGTCTGTGATCCTCGCGTAGATCTGCGTCGTGTGGATGTTGGTATGGCCGAGCATTTTTGAAACGCTCTCGATGGGCACTCCGTTTCCGAGGGTGACGGTGGTGGCAAAAGTGTGCCGGGCCATGTGGAAGGTGAGCTCCTTGGGGAATCCGCACACAGCTGAGATCTCCTTCAGATATTCGTTTGTCTTCTGGTTCGAGGGCATGGGGAAGACCTTGTTGCCTTTACCTTGGCCTTTGTACTTCTCTATTAATTTAAGAGGTATATCCAGCAGGCGGACATTCACCGGAACCTTCGTCTTGGTGCGCTTGGTGGAAATCCAGAGGTTCCCGTCCGACCATGTGATGAGCTCGTCGTAGGTGAGGTTCTTCAAATCCATGTAGCAGAGTCCGGTGTAGCAGCTGAAGAGGAAGAGGTCGCGCACCTTTGAAAGCCGCTCGGAAGCGAACTCCTTGTTGTACAGAACATCGAGTTGCTCGGTGGTGAGGTAGCCTCTGTCCACCTTGTCCAGATGGAGGTTCTGCATCTTGAACGGATCTCCAATCACCCAGCCGTTATTCCGGGCCATCTTGTAAATGCTGGAGAAGCGGTGCAGAGTCTTGACCGTCGTATTGTTGTTGAGCTTGTTGACTGTCCGGAACCACATGTACAGCTTGTCGAGGAACTCCCGGTTGATGCTGGTGAGCGGCAGGTCGGCCACATGGAATTCTTCGTGGAGGAAGCGGCTGATTCGGTCGCGCAGCACCTTGTATCTGAAGAAGGCTTCCTTGCCGTAGCCCTGCGTCTGGAGCAGCGGTTCGTATTCGTTGATGAAGCGGTTGCACAGATCCATTATGGTCATGCACCGTTCATTGTCAAGGCTCATCGTATCGTACTTGAGCTTGTTCGCGTCGAGGACTTCTCCTTTGTAAACGGTGTCGTAGTACTTCCTGCGGAAGCTGTCTTTGAACTGTTCGAGAGTCTCGTTGAGTTCCTTGTCGGCCTTGGTGATGCCGACGGTCTTGTACTCTTTCGGGAGCCAGCGTTCCGGGAGGACTGAGAGCTTTGTGGAGACATGGCTCATCTTGCCGTTAATGGTGATACGAGCGAGGATCGGAGCTGTGCCGTCCTTCTTGAGTTTTCCCTTCTGGATCACATAGATCAGAGAGAAGGTCGCTTGGGCCTGCAGGGTTTTTTCGTCTTTGGATATCATATCTTTGCTTTTATGGTTGCAAAATTAGTTTGCAAGTATTTATTTATCACCATATTGGCATAGACAATGAAGGACATCGGAATAGAAAATTAGCGTCAGGTTACGCGGTGTCGGTTACATTTTCTGCGAATGTGGTCACAGTCTCGAAATTTCTGGTCACATCCCGGCAATATCCGGGGGTTCTGTTCCCCAAAAGTCCGAAGGTTCTGAACACCGCAATAGGTTATGGAGGGTTGAATACGGTTACTAATAACTTACGCCATTATGACTTTTCTTGTCTTTTCGGCCCTCAAAAGGGGCAGACAAGGGGTGACATAGCCGGAGTGCTGGTAACCAGAACCTCCGGACTCCTTGGCCGGGTTTGTCTCGGCTGGAGGCTCTGTAACTCTTTGATTGTTAAAGGGTATGGGACTTTTGTCTTTGCTTGCGGAGTGCAATAAAAAAAGGAAATCAAGCATCTAAGTGCTTGATTTCCAATGTTTTACGCGGAGGAAGAGGGATTCGAACCCCCGGACCCTTGCGGATCAACAGTTTTCAAGACTGCCGCCATCGACCACTCGGCCATTCCTCCAATATTTTTTAAGAGCTTGCTCTTTCCATTCAGTGTTTTTATCGCAACCATGCTCTGCAAGAGTGCCCTGTCATCAAGTCTCCGCCTTCGCAACCCGCCTTCGCAACCCGTCTTCTGCAACCCTGCCATCTCAACTCTGCCACCGAAGTCCCGCTTCTGCAATCCCGCCCTGCAACCCCACTTTCCAATCGGGCTGCAAATTTAGATAATTTTATCGATATCGCAAACGAAGATTAAATCATCTTCACAAACTCTCTCATTCCGTCGGTGGCCACCATTTTAATATGGCGAATCCGTGCATCTGCTATTCCCGGCGCTTTGGGGTCTATCAGATAAACCGGAGCGCTGTCAGGGGCATAGTGATACAGGCTTGCAGCGGGGTAGACGCTTAGGGAGGTGCCGACAATCAGCACCATATCAGCTTTTGAAACTATCTCTACCGCCTTCGTCATATTGGGTACGGCCTCGCCGAAAAAGACAATGTGCGGACGCAGCTGCACTCCATTCGGAGCCTTGTCGCCAAGATGCACTTCACCGTAGCCGACATCGTAAACTTCTTTTTCCGAAAAGCCGTCAACTTCGCAAAAGGTATTTTCGGGACGTACTTTGCACAGTTCACCGTGAAGATGCAACACATTGGTGCTGCCGGCTCTTTCGTGCAGATTGTCCACATTTTGCGTTATTACATCCACTTTAAAGCGTTTTTCCAACGAAGCGATGAGTTTGTGGGCTTCGTTTGGCGCAGCATTTTCAAGCTGTTTCCGCCTGATATTGTAAAAGTCCAAAACCTTTTTGCGGTTACGATACCAACCATCTATGGAAGCAACCTCCATAGGGTCGTAGTTGTCCCAGAGCCCGTCATTGTCGCGAAAGGTTCCGAGTCCCGATTCGGCGCTTACTCCTGCGCCCGTAAGTATTGCCAGTCTATC
>Ga0255344_1000741_pt1 | contig 49399 bp, 44 predicted proteins | sample wastewater_treat_5_FD_192414 | JGI IMG/M metagenome (GOLD analysis project Ga0255344, IMG submission 192414) | Wastewater microbial communities from Lulu Island WWTP, Vancouver, Canada - plant18 | ecosystem: Engineered > WWTP > Wastewater > Unclassified | place: Canada: Vancouver, British...
TACCTCATAGGATATTGTCATTGCTTTTGCCATAGGTTTATCCTCCTTTTTATGGACGGATGAGATCCGCCCTTACAAACTACTTTCTGCTTTCTAAGCACTAATAACTCGATCACTCAATATAGATACGTGGTACACGCTTGGAAATGCCGCATACTACTTCGTAGCCGATAGTTCCGTATATCTGAGCGAGGTCATCGGCGGTAATGCGGTCATCGCCCTCCTTGCCGATAAGGGTAACGATATCGCCTGACTTAGCCTCGGGAACGTCGGAAACGTCTATCATCAGCTGGTCCATGCAGACACGGCCTGTTATCTTGCAGCGCTTGCCGTGAACGAGTATCTCTCCCTTTGAACTGAGAAGGCGTGAATAGCCGTCAGCGTAGCCGATAGTTACGGTAGCTATACGCATTTCACGGTCGGCTCTGAATGTTCTGCCGTAGCTTATGCAGTCGCCTTTGTTAACGGTCTTGACATGGGAGATGACAGCTTTCAGCTCCATGAGAGGTTCGAGTCCTTCGGGAATATCAAGGCTTACATCGGGGTGCAGACCGTAGAGGATGATACCTGCACGGGAAAGAGTGCTTCTCTCGCTGTTTCTGTAGCAGGTAGCTGCACTGTTCATGAAATGGAGGTGGGGCAGCTTTATGCCCTGTGCAGCGAGAACATCATATGTATCGGTGATGAATTTCTCCTGCTTATCGGTATATGCTATATTGTCGGGATCGTCGCTGTCTGCAACGGCGAAATGAGTGTAAATGCCCTCGACGGAAAGCTTGTCTATCTTCATCATTTCGGCTATCTCTGCGGCGCACTGCTGCGGAGTATCATGCTTCAGACCGATACGACCCATGCCTGTGTCAATTTTTATGTGGCAGCGTATAGGCTGGGGAGTGTTCTGAACAAGTGCTTCTGCGTATTCTGTGGAAACTACGCCCTGTATGATGTTGTACATTGATATCTCATGTGCGTACTCGGGGGGAGTGTAGCCGAGAATGAGTATCTCTCCCTGCGGAGCGAATTTCCTTACGGCAATTGCTTCGTCAAGGTTTGACACCGCAAAATATCTGATACCGCAGTCGTTGGCGAGACAGCGGACGATGTGTTCGTCGCCGTGACCGTAAGCGTCGGCTTTTACGACCGCCATTATCTCGGTCTTGTCGGAATTGAGACTGCGGATTATCTCGACATTTTTTCTCAGCTGAGGCAGCGAAACTTCTGCCCATGCTCTTTTAAGGTAAGGCTTCATACTTATCTTCCTTTCATTTGTTCTCATTATTTTTTCAGCTGTTATCTCAACAGCGCAACTATTGAATAGATAATTTTAAAAATTACTTGAAATGTATAATAAAATATGGTATAATCGGTAATGATATTTCCGATATTATTATTTATAGTGGAGGTGTTCCATGCTTACATCCCTTGATTCGGGGACTGTGCTTATCAGTCCTGAAAATGCGGAGCTTCGTCCACAGCGGACGATTTGTATTACGGGACACCGTGAAAAGGCTATACTTCCTTATAAAGATGACCCTGAGAATATCCATCTGACCCGTGCAGTCGTAAGGCTCATGCTTTACCGCTACATTGATATGGCCATTGAGAAAGGCTATACCGATTTTTTCAGCGGTCTGGCTGACGGCACCGACTTATGGGCTGCGGAATATGTTCTGCTGAAAAAGCAGAGCAATGAGGATATCAGGCTCATCGGAGCAATGCCGTTCCTGAGACATTCAAGATTTTTCCGCAAGGATGTGCGGAGCCTTCTCTGCGATGTTGAAAAGAATGCCGACTGTATCGTACTTCTCAACAGTGCCCCTTCGGTGGTCTACGGCAAAAACGGCAGACCCGGAACTGACGCCGATCTCTATAAGGTGCGGAATTATTATATGGCTGACAACTCTGCGGCTGTGCTTGCTTTTTTTGATGAGCGCAACCCACGCTCAGGTACTGCACAGACGGTCAACTACGCTCTGAAGCAAGGCAAAAAAGTGCGGAGCTTCGGGCTTTCTGACGTTTATCATCTCATGGATGAGGCAGGAGTCAGCTTCAGGGATATCGGACGTATCGTCAAGGGACTTGACAATATTTTCTGAAATGTCCTCTTTATATTATATCACAAACCTGTGAATTTGCAATATCATATTTCAACATTTTTCATCTTCTGTGGGAATGTCTGTTCGTTTTCAACAGACTGTTGGATATTGTGTTTAAACATCATCGGGGAAAACATAATGTTGAAAATGTGGAAAACTATGTTGATAAACGCATTTACGCAGATAAGTTTTTAACTTCCCATTTGGGAAAACTTTTTTATTCATTTCCCGACGAATAATTTTTTGCTTCGTCTTTATACGCATAGTTGAGATACCCTGGAAATTTGGTATCCGTAAAAAACATTACAGAAAGGAGCCATACATCATGGCAAAAAGAAAATCGGGCTCAATTGCAGTTCCGTTTCTCGTAACGATCTTCATAGGTCTTATCATTGTGGGAGGTGCTGCATACGGAATTTACCGATATTTCGGCTTCGGACAGACTGACGCTCCGCCTGAGCCAACTCCCAGAACAGGTCAGACTATCTCCTACGCAGATAACCATACCGTTCTTCTCATACTCGATGAACCCGAACAGAGATGTTCTTCCACATTCGTTCTTATGCGTTCTCTTCCTATTAAAAAGGAGATCGTGTTCATCGGACTTCCTACAAATACTATCTCTCTCATTGACGGCACACAGCAGGGTCTGAAGGAGAATTACGACAGAGGCGGCGCTAATGCAGCTGTTGACTTTGTTCAGAAGTCATTCGGCATCACCATCGACAGATACATGAAGTTCGATTCAACTTCATTCAAGAAAGTATGTGACATCTTCGGCGGCGTTAGCTACGAAGTAAACGTTGATATCGCAGGCTTCAAGGGCGACGGCAGCAGCGAATACATGAACGCTTCACAGATCGAGACATTCGTTACTTACTCAATGTTCAAGGGCGGAGAAAGAGAACGTGCTCTCCAGAGTGCCGCACTCCTTGCTGCTATGGTAAATCAGGCTGACGGCAAGCGTATCGCAGACGGTTTCGACGGAAGCTTCAACTCCATCATCAACCTTATCTCGGATACAACTGTTACCAGCGTTGACTACAAGAACCACAAGACAGCTATAAAGAATATGTTCGAGAATGGTTCTTCAATCGCTCTGTCCATCACTATCGACGGTACAGACGCAGATAAGGACTTCCTCCCCAGCGAGAACTTCATCAAGAGCATCGTTGAGAATTACTTCACTGACGAAAACCTCGGTTCAGACGCTCCTCCTGTAGTTGCTGACGGCGGCGAAAACGGTGAGGCAGCTGAACCTATAACAGAGGAAAGAGCAACTATCAACGCTCCTCTTGAAGCAGGCGAGGCTATCGGCGAAGACGAGATCATTACTGTTCCCGAGGAGACACAGCCTGCTGAAACTCAGCCCGAAGAAACTCCTGCTGAGGAGACTCCCGCAGAGGAAGCACCTGCTGAATAATGACTATGTACCATAATATATTTGATACCCACGGCCATTATGCCGACCACGCTTTCGATGAGGACAGGGACGAAGTATTGCGTGCTCTCCCCGAAAAGGGCGTGAGATATGTCACTCTCCCGGGTTCTGATGATGAGGATTCCGCCATGAATGCGGAGCTTTCACAGAAATATGATTACATCTATGCGGCGGCAGGATTCCATCCCGAATACGCTGACAGGTGTCCTGCGGATCATATCGACATCACGAAAGCGATAATCAGGAATAATCCCAAAGCTGTTGCAGTCGGTGAGATCGGTCTTGACTATCACTACGAAGGCTGCAACAGAGAGAAGCAGATCCGGATATTCGAGGAACAGATGGCGCTTGCGAAAGAACTTGACCTGCCTGTTATCATCCACAGCCGTGACGCTGTTGAGGATACTCTCGCACTGCTGAAAAAGCACCGCCCGAGAGGTATAGTCCACTGTTTCAGCGGTTCGGCTGAGGTGGCAAAAGAGATAATAAAGCTGGATATGTACATCGGCTTCACCGGTGTTCTCACGTTCAAGAATGCAAAAAAAGCGCTGAAAGCGCTTGCGGAAGTGCCAATGGACAGGCTTCTTCTTGAAACGGACTGCCCTTACATGGCTCCCGTTCCTTTCAGAGGAAAACGCTGCGACAGCTCGATGATAGCCTATACTGCCGAAAAAGCCGCTGAAATAAAGGAAATGGATGTTCAGCAGCTTATCGACATCACTTGCCGCAACGGTATGGAGATCTATGACATAAACGGCTGATAATACTGACAGGAGGTCACTGATATGCCCGATAAAATTAATGAATACGAGGACGTGTCGGTAAACGACTGTCCCGTGGAAAAAGAGACTTCCGTGACTGAAAAAATATCTGCTATTTTAAGTGTGCTGCTTAAAGTTCTGCTGATCGGGGTCGCATTGTATTTTTTATTCTATCTGTTGATCTTTGTTTTTGCTATTATAAAATATGGAGGTATCGACGGATTATTTGAGGAGATAAAAAATAAACTTCCGTCCGATCCTTTTATGCTGGGGCGCTGACGATGCTTGTTAAATTATGATATTTTAAGGAGGTGTGGTATGTTTTACTGCTGCGGTATTACCGAAAAAGGCGTTATGCCTCATAATGAAGACGCTCTTCTCATAAACAGGGACGTTATTGACTCGGGAATGTCCGAGCAGACCATCCACGCTCCGTTTATTGCTGCGGTTTCCGACGGCGTATCGGGAGAACGTTCGGGAGAACTTGCTTCCGCTATGTGCCTTGAAATGGTGCGTGACCTGAGATACGACAGCACTGTTGACCTTCAAAGCGGACTTCTTGATATCCACCGTAAACTTGCGGATTACAGCCGCTCCGATCCGGAGACTCATAATATGCAGGCCACACTGTGCGGTATCGCTGTTGACGAGGATCAGAACATCATGACCTTCAATGTCGGAGATTCGAGACTTTACCGCTTCCGTCAGGGAAAACTGAAGCAGATATCCCGTGACCAGTCACTGGTGCAGCTGCTGTATGAGGAGGGCTCCATCACTATGGAGGAGCGCAAGACTCATGTCCACCGCAATATAATCTTCCCCGTATTCGGCAACCTTAAATCCGATCCGCAGATAGATTTCCTGCCGCTGGACGGTATGGAGTACGGCGATGTGCTTCTGCTTTGTACCGACGGACTTTCCGACTGCGTTTCACCTCTGGATATCGAGGAGATACTGGAATATCCCGAACCGCTGAAGAACCGCATGAACCGTCTGGTGAAGAAATCACTGGAAAAGGGATGCAAGGACAATATTACCGTTATCGCTATGGTCTACTACGAGGACGAAGAATAAACGATATGCCCGTTCAGATGAACGGGCTTTATTTTTCAGACTATTATCACGGGCGCTCGGAAAGCGCCCCTACAGATCAGTTTATATTCGCTTGTTTATGTAGGGGCGAGTTCCGCTCGCCCGCTTGTTTTTATAAAATATACGCTTTTTTGAAACTCCGATGCCCGTTCAGATGAACGGGCTTTACTTTTTTGACTTTTATCACGGGCGCTCGGAAAGCGCCCCTACAGATCAGTTTATATTCGCTTGGTTATGTAGGGGCGAGTTCCGCTCGCCCGCTTGTTTTTTTAAATATACGCTTTTTTGACAATCCGATGTACGTTCAGATGAACGGGCTCAGTCTGTCGAAAATACTGTGGAACGCCGAGGGCGGCGTTCCCTACAAAAACATTCATGCAGAATACCCCTTTACAATTAAATGTGACTTTTTTGAAACTCCGATGCACGTTCAACTGAACGGGATTTTTATTTTTTTACCTGACAACTTGACTATGTTTAGGGTGATAAATTCGTGAAAACTTACAAATATACCTTTGTTAACAAAATACATCTTCACTTTTAATATAAAATATGTTATAATGTATTTTGTATTCCTATACCCCTCGGAGATGTATTCTTTATTGAAAACTCTTTATGTATCCGATCTTGACGGAACGCTTCTCGATCCGTCACCGAAGATCACTCCACGCACGGCTGAAACTCTCAATTCCCTCATAGCAAAAGGGATGAAGTTCACATTTGCAACGGCAAGATCGATATATTCAGCTGTCCCCATAACGTCAGCTTTGGATATAAACGTGCCCTGCATACTCATGAACGGTGTCAGCATTTACGACATCAGGAACGAACGTTACATAAAGAACGAGTTCATCGCTCCCGAAGATTCTGCGGAGATACTGCGGATATTCAGGGAACACGGAGTTCACTGCTTCATGTACAGGATAGAAAAAGAGTGCCTGATAAGCTGTTATTCCGAGCTGGCCACAAAGAAAATGCAGAGTTTTGCCGAGGTCAGAAAGCACGAATACAAAAAGCCATTCGTACAGTGCAGACTTGAAGATCATGCAGATGAAAATACTGTATACATCACAACCATGGGCAAATATGACGATCTGCTCCCCGTAAAGCTGGAAGCGGAAAAACTGCCGGGAGTGGATATTGCATTTTACCTGGATGTATATGATGATTCGTGGTATCTGGAAATTTTCTCCCACAAGGCTTCAAAAGCCAATGCCCTGCGGTTTCTGCGTAAGAATTACGGATTTGACAAAGTTGTGGCATTCGGGGATAATCTCAATGACCTGCCTATGTTTGAACAGGCTGACACAAAGATCGCTGTCGGCAACGCAAGGGACGAGGTCAAAGCCGCCGCTGATATAGTTATCGGTACTAACGATAATGACGGTGTGGCGGAATATCTGGCAGGCGAGAACAGCGTGATATAAAGATACAGTCTTGGTTACGGAGGTGTCATATATGTCTTTATTTAAGAAGAAAAAAACTTCACCCAAAGAAGTCAATGCTATAAATAATGCTGAATTGAAAGAAGGCATTGCCAATTCGGCGCTGAATATTTTGAACAAAGGTGAGGACTATGAAGAATTGGCGTATACAAAGGTGGAATTCGGCTATCTGTTCAATATAGAAGGACATGGCATAGAGTCGCTGTTCAAAGTCATTACTGATAAAACAACCATTTATTTTGCTGTACAGGGACCAAAATTGATGCGGCTGGATTTCTCGGAAGAATTATTCCGGAATACTGTTGACGGTTTTATGGAAATACACGGTTAACACATGAACGCATAAATTTTTATATACAAATAGTGCCAACGAGCGAAAGCAGACTATGCCTGACGTACAGAGTAAGGCGCTTGCGCCGGATCGTGACTGCGCCGCCGCTCGCTCAGCGGCTTAAAACAGATAAATTTATCCAAGAAAGGACATAAAAATAATGAAGAAGTTAATGTTAGGAAACGAAGCCTTTGCAAGAGGCTTATACGAAGCAGGATGTCGAATAGTATCCAGCTACCCCGGTACTCCTTCCACAGAGATCACTGAGGAAGTTGCAAAGTACGACGAGGTATACGCTGAATGGGCACCAAACGAGAAAGTTGCTATGGAGACTGCTCTCGGTGCTTCCATCGCAGGTGCAAGAAGCTTCTGCGGCATGAAGCACGTTGGTCTCAACGTTGCTGCCGATCCGCTTTATACAGCCGCTTACACAGGCGTTAACGGCGGTATGGTAATCGCTGTTGCTGACGATCAGGGTATGCATTCATCCCAGAATGAGCAGGACAGCCGTCACCACGCTATCGCTTCAAAGGTGCCTATGTTAGAGCCTTCTGATTCCGGCGAATGTAAGGAGTTCGTCAAGACTGCATTTGAACTCTCAGAGCAGTTCGACGCTCCTTTCATCGTAAGAATGTCCACAAGAGTTGCTCATTCTCAGAGCATCGTTGAAATGGAGGACAGAAAGGACCCTGGCCTCAAGCCCTATGAGAAGAATCCTCAGAAGTTCGTTATGATGCCTGCATACGCTAAGGGCAGACACGTATTCGTTGAGGAGCGTACAAAGAAGCTTATCGAATTCGCTGAGACTTGTTCCCTCAACCGTGTGGAGATCTCGGATAAGGCTGAATTCGGTGTTATCACCAACGGCGCTGCTTACCAGTACGTAAAGGAAGCACTCGGCGACAAGGCTTCAGTCCTCAAGCTGGGTATGGTAAATCCTCTCCCTGTAAAGCTTATACAGGACTTTGCCGCTAAGTACGAGAAGGTTTACGTTATCGAGGAACTTGACGGCATCATCGAAGAGCACTGCCGCAACATCGGCGTAAACAATGTTCAGGGCAAGGAGATATTCGGCTACATCGGCGAACTTCCGCAGTCCGTGATCGCTGAAAAGCTTCTCGGCGAGAAGAAGGAATGTGTATGTCTCGATGACAATATCCCTATGAGACCTCCTGTAATGTGTCCGGGATGTCCTCACCGTGGACTTTTCTACTGCCTGAGCAAGAACAAGATAACCGTATCAGGCGATATCGGATGTTATACTCTCGGCGCAGTTGCACCTCTCTTTGCTGTTGATACAACTATCTGTATGGGCGCTTCCATTTCGGGACTCCACGGTTTCAACAAGGCAAGAGGTTCAGAGACAGAGCACAAGACAGTAGCTGTTATCGGTGATTCCACATTCATGCACAGCGGTATGACAGGTCTTGTTAATATAGCTTACAATAACTCAAACTCAACAGTTATCATCCTCGATAACTCCATCACAGGTATGACAGGACATCAGCAGAATCCTACAACAGGAAAGAACCTGAAGGGCGACCCTGCTGCTGCTGTAAACCTTGAAGAACTCTGCAAGGCTATCGGAATCAAGAGAGTAAGAGTAGTTGACCCTTACCACCTTGCTGAGACAGAAAAGGCTATCAAGGAAGAACTTGCTGCTGACGAGGCTTCAGTAATTATTTCCCGCCGTCCATGTGCTCTTCTCAAGTACGTTAAGCATAACCCACCGCTCAAGGTAGACGCTGACAAGTGCGTAGGCTGCAAGCAGTGCATGAAGCTGGGCTGTCCTGCTATCTCAATGCGTGACGGAAAGGCAGTTATCGACCATACTCAGTGCGTAGGCTGCGGCATCTGCCAGGAACAGTGCAAGATAGGCGCTATCAACTGATTTATTGATACTGCTCACAGCGTTCCGCAGTAATAACAGGAGAACAGTATGAAAGTCAGGAAAATAAACTGTCCGTACTGCAATATCGCTATGAAGTACGTCGGTACAAAGCGTATTCAGCTCGGAAAAAGCAATATGATATTTGAACACCTTGACAACTGGCTTTCGGGCGCACTTCCCGTCAGCATTTATGAATGCCCGAAGTGCCTGAAGCTCGAATTTTTCAGATACAGGAAGTAAAGGGGCAAAACTATGATACAGATCGAAATATATGAGCATTTCGCAGCATGGCTCGATAATCTGCTCGAAAACAATGAAATGCCAAAAAATGCAGCTGCTTTCAACTTCAACCTCTACGATGAGAATGCAGAGGGACTTGTTTACGCAATGCAGCTTATCGCCTCGGACAGATTCGATCCCGATGATGAATCAGGAGAATGGGCTTGCTATAATGCGTGGTCTTCGGAGGAAGACCTGTTCATGCTCGATTTTTCGGATGAAGAAGACCAGAGTTTTGAACATATACAGAGTGTGTTCACGGAATTCGTAAACGAATACCTGGAAAACGGAAAATACAAAGATATACTGCTGGATTCACAGGGCATAGGCATTGGTCATGTGGACGGTGATATAGACCTTATATATAAGGCAGAAAAGGAGTAATCATGCCTGATCTTATGGATGATATCAGTATGCCGTCAGTTCAGTCGGCATCTCCCTCAGCACCCACCTCTCAGAAAGAAAATCAAACAGCAGAAAATAAGACCGCAGAGTTTACCGACGCATCTACGGGGTTCGGTAAGATCTACGGAAAAGATGACTATAAAGGCGCACCGATCCGCTTTGAAAGAGAACTTCCTGCGGGAGGATTCGGCAAAACTTTCGACAGCGGAGCAGGCGAGGTACGCATTCCACAGGGATATGTGCCTGCACCTGACGGATTTGGTGCTATGTACGACAGCGGCGCAGGCAAGGAACAGAAAGCTCCCGTGGCCGCAGCAGAAAAGGCTGCGGATAACAAGGCACCCGAGCAGTCCGTGGTCGAGGAGAAAAAGCCTGTTGAACTTGCAAAGAAGTCCGAACAGCCCAAGGAAATGGCAGCAATAGAGCCGCCCAGTGGCGAAAAGGCAGCAGTAAAACCTGCTGTAACCGATGCGGCACTGAAGGAAATGTTCAGCATCAAGCCTGAGCAGGAAAAGAAGGCTGAAGCTGCAAAGACTGCGGAAAGCGGTATGGCTCCGATAGAGCTTAAAAAGGCAGAAGAACCAAAGCCGGCGGAGAATAAGGCAGTCGAACCTGCCAAGGCACCGCAGACAGCTGAAAAGCCCAAGGAAGAAAAGCCTGCCGAGAATAAGGCGGCAGAAGCAAATGGCAAGCGTCCGCACAGAAAGGGCAAGACTGTCAAGGTCAAGGCTCGTGCGGTTCATGTGAAGGCTGTCGAAGCCAAGGCTGAAAATGTAATTGAAAAGGCTGCTGAGAATAAAACGGTCGAACTTGCAAAGCCAGCTGAACAGCCAAAGGCAGAGGAGAAAAAGCCTGCCGAGACTGCAAAGAAGCCCGAACAGCCCAAGGCTATGGAAGCTGTAAGTCTGTCCAAGGATAAAAAGGCAGCGGCAAAGCCTGCTGAAAACAAGGCACCCGAGCAGCCCAAGGCAGAGGAGAAAAAGCCTGCCGAGACTGCAAAGAAGTCCGAACAGCCCAAGGCTATGGAAGCAATAGAGCCGTCCAAGACTGAAAAGGCAGCGGCAAAGCCTGCTGAAAATAAGGCACCCGAACAGCCCAAGGCAGAGGAGAAAAAGCCTGCCGAAGCTGCAAAGAAGCCCGAACAGCCCAAGGCAATGGAAGCTGTAAGTCTGTCCAAGACTGAAAAGGCAGCTGCAAAGCCAGCTGAAAATAAAGCACCCGAGCAGCCCAAGGCAGAGGAGAAAAAGCCTGCCGAAGCTGCAAAGAAGCCCGAACAGCCCAAGGCAATGGAAGCTGTAAGTCTGCCCAAGGACGAAAAGGCAGAAGCAAAGCCTGCTGAAAACAAGGCACCCGAGCAGCCCAAGGCAGAGGAGAAAAAGCCTGTCGAGACTGCAAAGAAGCCCGAACAGCCCAAGGAAATGGCAGCAATAGAGCCGTCCAATCCTGAAAAGGCAGCTGCAAAGCCAGCTGAAAGTAAGGCACCCGAGCAGTTAAAGGCAGAGGAGAAAAAGCCTGCCGAGACTGCAAAGAAGTCCGAACAGCCCAAGGAAATGGCAGCAATAGAGCCGTCCAATCCTGAAAAGGCAGCTGCAAAGCCTGCTGAAAACAAGGCACCCGAGCAGTCAAAGGCAGAGGAGAAAAAGCCTGCCGAAGCTGCAAAGAAGTCCGAACAGCCCAAGGAAATGGACGCTGTAAGTCTGTCCATGGGCGAAAAGGCAGCGGCAAAGCCTGCTGAAAATAAAGCACCCGAGCAGCCAAAGGCAGAGGAGAAAAAGCCTTCCGAAGCTGCAAAGAAGCCTGTGGTACCTCCACCGCCTGTCAAGCCTGCACCTGCCAACAACATCCCCGTACAGCAGGGATTCGGCAATATTCCGCCTCATAATACAGGCAATAATCCCAACGGTGTGCAGAATCCTCTCGGAGGCGCTGCATTTATCGGCAGCATTGACGACATAAATAAATATGTCGGAAACGGTACTGCACAGAGTCACGGCGAGACACAGAGTCTTAAAGGCCTTCAGAGTTTCGGAGAAACTGAAACTTCATCGGTCAATAAAATTGATACTGTTGAACGTTCTGAAACACCTGTTACAGATATCGCAAAGGACATACTTGCGGCAGTTGTGGGTACTCTTCCCGGATTCGCTCTTTGGATCGTATTCGGCAAGGCAACTATGGGTCTGTCAGCTGTGAATATATTACTGAACATTATTATGTTCGTTTGTCCGCTGCTAATGGCGGCAGGTTCGCTGTTCTGCTATCATTATGCAAACCGCAACCGTTTCGTTGATACCAAAAGATGTGCTTTGATCTGTATGCTTGTTCTGGCGGTTATGATATATCTGGCAAACAGAACTGTTACTTGTATGCAGATAGTTGATATATGCCATAATATGAAGGACTACATCTCACAGATATCCGGAATTCTCGGTTTCTCCAAGGAGGATATCGACGCTATCTGGGATGAAGATATGACTAAGGAAGCCATGAGAGAAATGACGGGCTTCACTAAAATAAACTTCGGCAAATGTTTCTTTAATTTCGGTGATATCCTTAAAAAGATGGAAATGGAAGGAGACTTTGCATGGTCAATGCTGAAGAGTTACCTCTGGGGATTCACAGGCAGCACATTAGGCCTTAAACTGGCAAAGAAATACAATCTTTTATGATGACATTATTCAAAGGAGTAATTATAAATGGAAACTAAATCAATCATGATAGTAGGCGTAGGCGGACAGGGTTCGCTTCTCGCTTCAAGACTTCTCGGAAACGTTCTTCTCGCACAGGGCTATGACGTAAAGGTAAGCGAAGTGCACGGAATGTCACAGAGAGGCGGCAGCGTTGTAACTTACGTCAAGTACGGCGATAAGGTATACTCTCCCGTTATCGAAAAGGGCGAGGCTGACGCTGTTATATCATTTGAGCTTCTTGAAGCTGCAAGATGTCTGCCATATCTCAAAAAGGGCGGCCATCTCATCACTTCAACACAGCAGATAGATCCTATGCCTGTTATCACAGGTGCGGCTGAGTATCCTGAAGACCTTGTTGAAAAGATCAAGGCAAAGGGCGTTGATATCGTTGCTGTTGACGCTCTTTCACTTGCTGAGGAAGCAGGAACAGCAAAGGCTTCAAACGTAGTTCTTATGGGCGTTCTTGCTTCACGTATGGACTACCCCGAGGAACTCTGGCAGAAGGCCCTGGAACAGTGTGTACCTGCAAAGTTCCTTGAACTCAACAAGAAGGCATTTGAACTGGGAAAGAATGCTAAGTGATTAGTGGTTAGTGCTTAGTTGTTAGTGAATAGTTGGAGTGATCGTTCAATGAATGGTTATCGTGATCTTATAGTATGGCAGAAAGCTATGAAACTGGTCAAAGAAGTTTATTCATTGATCAATGCGCTTCCAAAAGAAGAAATGTATGCGTTATCTTCTCAAATGCGACGAAGTGTTGTTTCGATACCTTCCAATATCGCAGAGGGGCAAGGAAGAAAATCATCTAAAGACTTCATTAACTTTCTGACAATAGCACGAGGTTCAAAATATGAACTTGAAACTCAAATATATATATGCATTGAAATTGGCTATTTTTCCGAAAACACTGCTTCCTATGCCCTTGGATTATGTGATGAGATCGGTAAAATGATTAATTCTATGATATGTAAACTAAGCACTAAGATCTGATAACTAATAACTTCAAGATCCTGACACCTGAGAACTGACAAATCGATCTGTCAACTGAGACCTGTCAGATAATACTTCAACATAAAAGTTTAAATAAAGGAGTATGAATATCCAATGGAAAGATATTGGAACGAAGAAATCGAGTGCGCATCCCGTGAAGATATGAAAAAGCTTCAGGATGAGCGACTTGTGGCACAGGTAAAGCACGTTTACGAAAACGTGAAGTATTACCGTGACCTCATGGACGAAAAAGGCGTAAAGCCCGAGGACATCAAGAGTACAGAAGACCTTCACAAGCTTCCGTTTCTCTCAAAAGCCGATCTTCGTGAGGCTTATCCTTACGGTCTCCTCGCAAAGCCGCTCAGCGACTGCGTAAGAATTCACGCTACAAGCGGTACAACAGGCAAGCGTGTAGTTGCTTTCTACACTCAGAACGACGTTGATATGTGGGAAGACTGTGTTGCAAGAGCTATCACTGCCGCAGGCGGTACAGAAGATGACGTTGTACAGGTAGCTTACGGATACGGACTTTTCACAGGCGGTATGGGCATTCACGGCGGTTCTCACAAGAGAGGATGTCTTACCCTCCCTATGAGTTCGGGAAATACCGAAAGACAGATACAGTTCATGCGTGATCTGGGTGCTACTATTCTTTGCTGTACACCGTCATATGCCGCTTACATAGGTGAGACACTTCATGATATGGGACTTACTCCCGATGATATTCAGCTCAAGGCAGGTATCTTCGGTGCTGAGCCCTGGACTGAGGAAATGAGACGTTCTATCGAGAAGTCGCTGGGCATCAAGGCATTCGACATTTACGGCCTTACAGAATCAAGCGGCCCCGGTGTTGCTTTTGAATGTTCAGAGCAGACAGGAATGCATATCAATGAGGATAACTTCATCCCTGAGATAATCGATCCCGAAACAGGCGAAGTTCTTCCCGAGGGCGAAGTAGGCGAACTGGTATTCACAAGCATTACCAAGGAAGCTTTTCCGCTTCTCCGTTACCGCACCCGTGACCTCTGCGTACTTTCACGCAAGAAGTGTTCATGCGGACGTACACTCATCAAGATGGCAAAGCCTATGGGCAGAAGCGATGATATGATGATAATCCGTGGTGTAAACGTATTCCCGAGCCAGATCGAGACAGTTCTCATAGAACAGGGCTACTCACCGAACTATCTCATCGAAGTTGACCGTGTAAACAATACAGATACACTTGATATCAGTGTAGAGATGAATCCCGATCAGTTCTCTGATAAGGTCAAGGATATGCAGAAGCAGGAGAGAGATCTTGCTGAGGCTATCAAGGCCATGCTGGGAATCAATCCTAAGGTACATCTGGTATCACCTAAGTCCATCACAAGAAGTGAGGGCAAGGCAGTAAGAGTAATCGACAAGCGCAAACTCCATGATTGACCCGAGCTGTCGTCAGCTCGACCACGATCACGAATCGCTCGACGGGGACGCCCCCGCAGGCAATCACGAATCGCTCGCAAGCTCGCTTACTTCTTACAAGGCGATAAGTTTCAGGTCGCTCACTGGCTTGTTTCTGTAGGGGCGCACAGTGTGCGCCCCGTAACGAAGGCTTGTTTTGTAGGGGCGGATATCATCCGCCCGTAAACAGACCGTATTATATCTAACATAGTAGAGGACACATCGTCCCTGCAAATAAATATTATTCACATAACAAGGAGGTCCTTTTATGAAAATCAAATTATTCTCAACAAGTTTTATGCCCGAGCAGGAAAAATACGAGAAATTCGCTACCTTTGAGAATGAGCTCAACCAGTTCATTCAGTCGGTCAAAGTCATCGACATCAAGTACAGCACTGCCATCGGTATGTGCCATGACGCTCAGACTCACGTTAACGAACATATGGAGGACTTCTCCGCTCTCGTTATGTATGAGGATCTTCCGGCAAAGAAAACTGCTTCCAAAAAAAGCTGATCGCCTGAAGATCATATAAAAACAGGACAGGAGGAATGTTATGTCAAACGTAAGGCAGATCTCGGTTTTTGTTGAAAACAAGCCGGGCAAGCTGGCAGAAGCTATGAAGCTTCTCAAAAGCAGCAAGATAAACATAAGAGCTCTGGCTCTCGCTGATACCAAGGATTTCGGTATCCTGCGCATTATTGTAAATGATACAGAAAAAACTGTAGATATCCTCAAGGATGCTTCCTATGCCGTTACTGTCACAGAGGTGGTCGCTATCTCCATCCCCGATTCCGCAGGACAGCTCAGCCGTGTACTTGATATCCTCGGCGAAAACGGCGTGAATCTCGAATACCTCTATGCTTTCATCGGAAAGTCCGACAGATCGGTTTCTTTTGTTCTCAGAGTCGATGATAACAACAGTGCTGCTGATGCTCTTACCGATGCAGGAATTATTCAGCTTACCGAAAATGATATAGCTGAAATGTAAGATATGCACAAATCAACCTATCGTTTTTAAATTTATTTTGAAAACGCTTGACAATTTTTTGGTAGTATCGTATAATAAAATAAGCGGCTAATGCGAGAAACCAACATTTATAGGAGTGATGAAAATGAGCATTTTGGACAAAATAGGGGACGTAAGCAAAGGTGCTTCCGACAAGGCAAAAAGTATCTCTGAGGCGAATAACCTGAAAAGAAAGATCCTTTACGAGGAAGAAAGAATTGTCGAGATCTTTACTGATATCGGCAAGAAATACTACAAGAATCCAAATGAAGATCCTGCCGCTCTGAAGGTTCTTTGTGACGATATCGACACAAGACGCAGAAGGATCAAGAAGATGAGATTCGAGCTCAACGGTATCCGTGGCTACAAGATATGCCCTAAGTGCGATGCAGAGGTAAACGAGCGTTTCCAGTTCTGCGGACGCTGCGGTGCAAGACTGCCCGATGTTGAGGACGAGGACTTTATGTCACTTGAGCCTAACGATTACTATACCGAGAGCAGCAGTAATTTCTTCAACGCTGACTCAAATAAGAACTATTGATCGCCAACTAAGCGGAAATAGTACAATCAGGGCTGTTCCGATTTTACGGAACAGCCTGTTTATTTTTGAGGTGATGTATGAAAAAAGCTTTTATTGTTTCTGATATACTTATAGTCACACTTCTCGCCTGCTGTATGGTTTATTTCTGCGATACACCGTGGGGAACGGCGGTCAAGGTACTGCTGACTGCGGGACTTTTCACAGCCTATATCTGCACTCTCTTCCGCAGGGGACAGCAAGCTCCTGCACCACGTCTCAGGCGTATTCAGAGAGGCGCAGACCTTATCCTGACAGGCGGATGGGCAGCAGTGATATCCCTCATTGCACTTATCCTGTGGATGATAAAGTCCGACGCAGCTGTCGGTTTCAAAATAGGCGGAGCTGTCATAGCTGTGGCTGTTATAGGATTCCTCATCTTCGTGGGTATCATCAAAGTAGTTTCAGGTGCAAAGCAGATAAAAATAAAGGACTACATCCTCATGATGATGTTCTGGTGGTTCCCGATAGTCAATATCTTCCTCATCAGAAGATTCTATCAGACCGCAAGACGTGAATACATCATCGAGGCTGACAAGATGGAACTTGACAATGCCCGTGCCGAAAACGAGATATGCAGGACGAAATATCCCGTGCTTCTGGTGCATGGCATCTTCTTCCGTGACTGGCAGCTGGTCAACTACTGGAGACGTATCCCTGCCGCACTTATAAAGAACGGTGCTGATATCTACTACGGCAAACAGCAGTCCTCTCTGGCTGTGGCTGACAGTGCCGCAGAGCTGAAAAATACCATCCTCAGCGTTATAGAGAAAACAGGTGCTGAAAAGGTGAATATCATCGCCCACTCAAAAGGCGGACTTGATTCACGCTATGCCATAAGCTGTCTGGGAATGGATAAGTATGTGGCTACTCTTACAACTATCAATACTCCCCATGAGGGATGCGATATGGTGGATTTCCTTCTTGAGAAAGTCCCCGACGGACTGAAGAAGTTCATCGAGAAGAAGTACAATACCATCTTCCACAAGCTTGGAGATACCGCTCCCGATTTTATGGCAGGAGTAAACGACCTCAGCGCCATAAAACGTAAGGAACAGAACAAGTCAATGCCCGATTCGCCCGATGTTTCCTACAGAAGCGTTATGACGATCATGAACGGCGCAGGCTCAGCAGGTTTTCCTCTCAATCTGGGCTATCTGCTCATAAAGAAGCTGAATGGTCCAAATGACGGCCTTGTCTGGGAAGAATCCGCAAAACACGGCGATTTCCGGCTTATAAAGCCAAAGCATAAGCGTGGTATCAGTCACGGTGATGTTATCGACCTTATGCGTGAAAATATCGACGGCTACGATGTCCGTGAATTCTTCGTGGATATTGTACGTGAACTGAAAGAGCAGGGATATTGATATCGGGGGTACAGAATTGGGAATTGAGAATTGAGAATGGAGAATGGGTTATGCATTTTCAGTTTTTGAGTTCAGGCTGAATTTGTGCCTGATAAGTCGGCAAAGATAATAGGCGGGGATGCACATCAGCGCCCATGCAAATGAAAAGGGCAGGCATATCTGTCCCATTATATTGAAGGGCATATCTGAGTAATCCCACACATCCCAGCGCATAATAATATTGTCAAAGACGCCTACAGCAAACTCCATTGCGGTAATGATGAGTGCTCCGAGAAAACAGCTTTTCATAAGAGTCATACCCTCACGGCTGTTTATGGAGTGAAGCACCGTCATGGCAAGTCCGCCTGTAAGCGCCATTGTCCAGTGAGTGTAGCCCCGTGTGTCTATCTCAAAAAGGCAGTAGAAAAAATATCCCATGAAAAATGCGATAATGTGCTGTGAAAGCTTCATATGTCACCTCGGTTCTTTTCTGATATTATTCACTTTTACAAACAAGTTTATGCAAAATATAATTATGGCTGAGCGAAAGCAGACTTGCTTACCCGTACATAGTAAGCGAGTTTACGAGCGACAGCGTGGCTGCGCCGCCGCTCGCTCAGCGGCAAGGAGTTTTTATGAGAAAAAGTTGTATACTTATGCATATATCAAGTCTGCCATCAGAGTACGGCATAGGCAAAATGGGAAGATCCGCATACGACTTCGTGGATTTTCTCAGGAAAAGTGGTACTAAATGCTGGCAGATACTTCCGCTTTCGCCTACAAGCTACGGCGATTCACCCTATCAGTCCTTCTCGGTGAATGCTGGAAATCCCTACTTCATCGACTTCGATATCCTCGAATCCGAGGGACTTCTCGAACACCATGAGTTTTCCTCATTCACATGGGAAAGCGATCCCGATAAGGTGGATTACAGCATCATATACGAGAATTGTTTCAAGGTGCTGAGAATGGCATATGAGCGCTTCAAGCCCACAAGAGTTGCAGAGTATAAGACATTCTGCGACGAGAATAAAAAATGGTTGGACGAGTACGCTCTCTTTATGGCGCTGAAAGCCAAAAACGGCGGCAAGGCATGGTATGAATGGGATGAAGATATAGCCATGCACAAGGCAAAGGCAGTCAGCGAGGCAAAAAAGGAACTGAAAAAGGACATAGGCTTCTACAAGTTCATGCAGTTCCAGTTTTACAAGCAGTGGGGCGAACTGAAAAAATATGCCAACGACAGCGGTATACAGATAATAGGCGATATACCGATATACTGCGCTCTGGACAGCGTTGAAGCATGGGCTTCACCGAGACTTTTCCAGTTCGACAAAAAGCATATGCCTACAGCTGTGGCAGGCTGTCCGCCCGATGATTTTTCGCCTACGGGTCAGCTTTGGGGAAATCCTCTCTACAACTGGACATACCACAAAAAGACAGGCTATGAGTGGTGGATAGACCGTATCGCAAATGCGTCAAAGCTTTATGATATCGTCCGCATCGACCACTTCCGTGGATTTGAAAGCTACTACACCATTCCCTACGGCAACGCTGACGCTACCATAGGCGAGTGGAAGAAAGGCCCTGACTATGAGCTTTTCCGCATGGCTGAGGAGAAACTGGGCAAGCTTGACATCATAGCTGAGGACTTAGGATTCCTTACCCCTGAGGTGTACACTATGCTTGAAAAGTGCGGCTACCCCGGCATGAAAGTGCTTCAGTTCGGATTCTCCGACGGCGAGAATGAATATCTGCCCCACAACTTCACGACTACCAACTGCTTCGCATATACGGGCACTCACGATAACGAGACTCTCCGTGGCTGGGTGGAGACACTGGACAAGAAGTCGCTGAAATTCGCCATGAAGTATCTGAACGTGAAGAAGAAAAAGGATATTCCTATGGCGGTGATACGTCAGACATGGGGAAGCGTCGCTATGGTTGCGGCGGCACAGATACAGGATTTCCTCGACAGCGGCAGAGAGGGACGCATGAACACTCCCTCCACTCTTGGCAATAACTGGCAGTTCCGAACTAAGGAAAGCGACTTCACACCCGAACTTGCAAAGAAGATAAAGAAACTGAACAGGATGTATAACAGATGAAAAAACTAATTCTCACACTTATTGCATTACTCATGCTCAGAGGCTGTTCCGAAGAAAATGCCGCCGCACCTGAAGCATCAAATAACGAAACATCAGAACGATCGGAAGTTACAGTCCATGTCGAAACAGGAACAGCGATCGTTAACACTGACACCGTGATCGAAACAACTACCGCTGAAACGACAACTTATACTGAGGCAGTTACCGAAACTGTCACTGAGCCGTCAGAGTTCTACGACGAATTTGAGAACGAACTGCATACCTCGGACATAGAGAAAGTACCGCCTGAGGAACGTGCGGCTCTCGACAAGCTGAATGCAAAGTACGGCAAGGATTTCAGATTCATATGCAGAGATGTTCAGTGGGAGTTTTTTGGCGGGATTCCCGAAAAGAGACCCACGACCTATACCCTTGAGGATGATGAGGGCAGACGTTTTTGCGCTTATGGAACAGAGGACAGCGATGAGATAAGCGGCGATGAATATGTTTTCCCTTTATTTGAGGGTGAGCTTTTAGAGAATACGAAGAACTATATCCGCAGCTATACTCAGGCAGGTAAGATGTGGCTGCCGACCATCAATCGGCGAACGATGCCGTTTGAAGCACCTGCTGAACCGACGTATGAAGAATTCTTTTCTTACTTCTGTAGTCAGGAAGGCAAGATCTCTGCATTTGTATTCCTTCCCGAAGGGACGGAACTGCCGACGGAACTGTCTGTCTTTGATAATATGAACTACCTGTATCTTGATGATTTTGGATGCCAGGTCGTTCTCTATGTATACTATCTGCCGCAGAAGGATTATGACCGCCTTGATGATGTGGTATACGGCAATGTAAATATCAACAGAGAGCATATGAGAGAAGCAAATCAATAATGACGAATTGAGAATGGTGAATTGAGAATTGAGAATGATTTGTTATTCCATCCTGTAAGAAGACCCCGTCATTTTCATTAATAAAGGAGAATTATTATAAATCCGTCCCCGACAGGGGACACCACAATTCTCCATTCTAAATTCTAAATTAAAATAAAAAGGGAGAAAAAGAATGGATAAGAAGATTTTTAAGGCAAAATTCACAGGCAGACTGCCGAAAGATATAAAGTCTGCCACACCTCAGCAGGTACACAATGCCCTCGGCGATACTATCATGGAGATGTACGCTGAACAGTGGGACAATGCCCGTCAGGAACACCTCTCAAAGCGCCGTGCCGCTTACCTCTCAATGGAGTTCCTCGTTGGCCGTGCAGTTTACAACAATCTGCTGGTGCTGGGCATTTACGATGAAGTAAACGATGTTTTCAAGAAGCTGGGACTTGACCTTGCCGACCTTGAAGAAATTGAAGATGCCGCTCTCGGTAACGGCGGTCTGGGACGTCTTGCCGCTTGCTTCCTCGATTCTGCGGCAACTCTCGCACTTCCTCTTGACGGCTACGGCATTCGCTACAAATACGGCCTTTTCAAGCAGTCCATCGTTGACGGCTTCCAGAAAGAGGATATTGATGACTGGTCCAAGTACGGCGACCCGTGGTCAAAGCGCTGTGATGAGGATACTGTCCTTATCGAATACAGCGGACAGACTGTGAAAGCTGTGCCATACGATATGCCGATTTTCGGCTGTAAGACCGAAAATGTGGGAACTCTCCGTCTGTGGCAGGCTGAACCTGTCAAGGAGTTCGACTTCGACACTTTCAACAAGCAGGACTATCTCGAAGCTTCAAAGGAGAAGATATACGCCGAGGATATCTCCCGTGTGCTGTACCCCAATGATGATACAGACGAGGGAAAGAAACTCCGTCTGAAACAGCAGTATTTCTTCAGCTGTGCTTCACTGACCGATATCATCCGCAAGCATAAGGCTCGTTTTGGCACTCTTGACAACCTTGCAGAATATGTCACTGTACAGCTCAACGATACCCACCCCGTAATATCCATCCCCGAACTTATCCGTCAGCTGGTGGACAACGAGGGCTGGACTTTTGCAAAGGCTCTTGACACCGCAAAGAAGGTGTTCAACTACACAAACCATACCGTTATGCAGGAGGCTCTTGAAAAGTGGCGCACCGACCTTGTGGAGGACGTACTGCCGAGAATATACAGCATTATCATCCAGATAAACGAAGAACTGATAGCTGAGATGTATGCCGCTAACGTGCCGAAGGACAAGATAAACCGCATAAAGATAATCAAGGGCGACCTCATCCACATGGCGGATATGGCCTGCTATTCTTCAAGCCATATCAACGGAGTTGCCGAGATACACACTCAGATACTCAAAGATACCGTTCTTTCTGACTGGTTCAGCCTTGCTCCCGACAAATTCCGCAACGAGACAAACGGCATTACTCAGCGCAGATGGCTGGCTCTTTGCAACCGTGAACTTTCTGCTCTTATCACCGAACTGCTGGGCGATGACGGCTGGATGACCGACCTTGGCAGGCTGAAGGAACTGACTAAATATGCGGACGATGACGCAGTGCTCCACAAGTTCATGGATATAAAGCAGGCTAAGAAAACTCAGCTTGCCGACTTCATAAAAGCGCATGACGGCATAACTGTTGATGACAGCCACGTTTTCGATATACAGATAAAGCGTCTCCATGAGTACAAGAGACAGCTTCTCAACGCTTTCTCTATTCTCTGGATATACTACGGAATCAAGGATGGTACAATTAAGGACTTCACTCCTACAACATTCATATTCGGTGCTAAATCTGCTCCCGGATACCGCCGTGCAAAGGCTATTATCAAGTTCATCAACGAGGTGGCAAGGATAGTATCTTCCGACGAGGAAACAAAGGATATCCTCAATGTGGTGTTCGTTCAGAATTACAACGTAAGCTACGCAGAAAAGCTTGTGGCGGCCGCTGATGTTTCCGAGCAGATATCTACCGCAGGCACCGAGGCAAGCGGCACAGGCAACATGAAGCTTATGCTCAACGGCGCTGTTACTCTCGGAACTTTCGACGGTGCGAATATCGAGATAGTTCAGGAAGCAGGCGAGGAGAACAACTACATCTTCGGCGCAAAGGTGGAGGAGCTTGAAAAGATAGTTCCCGAATACGACAGCAGAGCCGTATTTGCTTCTGACCCGATGATAAAGCGTGTGGTATCTTCTCTCATTGACGGTACTGTCTCGGACGGCGGAAGCGGCGATTTCCGTGAACTTTACACTGCCCTTCTCGACGGCGCAAGCTGGCATACTCCCGATCACTATTATCTCCTCGGAGATATCAGGGACTACGTTGAGACTAAACTTCGCTGTCTCGGCGATTACAAGTCCGACCGCCTTGCATTTGCAAGAAAGCAGTGGCTGAATATGTGCAATGCAGGCAAGTTCAGTTCAGACAGAACTATTGCTGACTATGCAGAAAATATCTGGGGCATCAAATGAGATGTCCTTGATTGATGGACGATAGTCCGTGATTTGTGTACGGTGTACAAATCATGATTTTGAAAAAAATACAAATTGCTGAATTATTAGCTCCGCTATTGACTTTTTCGTTACTTTAAAGTATAATATATATGCAATGCGGATGATGGCATTGCATAATGATATAGGAGGTAGAGATGATGGGAAAAAAGAAAGATCTGGACAGTATGTACCAGGAGCTTATGAACAACCGTGACACCAAGGAGGACGCAGGAGCAAGACTCTTCAAATTCTTCCTCGGACTGATAATGCTGGCAGTCGGTCTGTTCATGATATTCCAGAATATCAACGTATCAAGCACTTGGGGAATGGGCGGATACTTCTATCACATCGGCAACTTCGGCATATCCAACGGTATGATAATGCTGCCGATAATAATCGGTATCGGTATGCTCTTCTTCATGAGAAAGAGAATATACGGCTGGATAGTTCTTGCTATCGGTATTATATTCGTTCTGCTTTCAGTGCTTATGACGACGAATATCCACTGGAAGACCACAAACGGATATGTATTCCTTATTATGTTCGGTCTCACAGCAGCAGGCGCAGGTCTGGTACTGAGAGAGCTCTTCAGAAAAGACTGATAAAAATGCGCACATTTAATGTGCGCATTTTTCATATGTAAATGAAATATGTAGGGGCGCACAGTGTGCGCCCTTTGTCCGTCGAAAAAAAGTTGTTGTTTGAGCTCGATTATATCAAGGGCGCTCGGAAAGCGCCCCTGCAAATCGGCTATTTTTCGTTGTTTATGTAGGGGCGAGTTCCGCTCGCCCGCATATTTCAGAAATACACAAGCTTTTTTGACAAGCTGTAAGGGCAGACCTTTTTGGTCTGCCCTTTGTTTTGGTGTATGATTCGATTTGTAGGGAACGCCGCCCCCGGCGTTCCACATCAGATGTACGATCAGCAAAGAGGGCGCTCGGAAAGCGCCCCTACAAATCGGCTATTTTCCATTGGCTTATGTAGGGGCGGACGCCCTCGTCCGCCCAAATCTGTTCAGATGATATGTAAAAAGGGATGCCCAATGGACATCCCTTTAATGGTCAATATCTGAATTTCTTCTTTATATCGGTCTTGTCGATAGCTGCGGCTGTTATCACGAACAGCACCGAACTTGCCAGTACCTGCACACAGTAGGAAGGTATCTGCTCCAGTGCAGCCAGTATTGCCGCTGTGGAAAGTCCCTTTGTAAGGACTACTCCTTCGTACAGGGCGTAACCTGCAATGCACACGATAAGCGAAGGCACGATCCCGAAAATATTCCTCAGAGTGAGTATCCTGTTGCTTTTTCTTGTAAAGAACATAGCTGTTACCGCTTTTATGACTATGGTCGCAGGCATCCACATAGCGTAGCCGGAAAGTCCGTCCGCCAGAGCGCCTCCGATAGCGCCTGCTGCTGCCGCATATGGCGTGGGGAGTATACAAGCCGCAAGGTAGATAAGTCCGTCTCCTGCGTGAGTGTAGCCTGCGCCTGATGGGATGTGCAGATAAGCGGTGAACACATATATAAGAGCAGCGAATAAACCTGTCGTAACCAGAAGTCTGAGTTTTTCCGTCGGAGAATACGTTGAATGAGCTTTTGACATAGAGAAGCCTCCTTTTGACTATTAAATCCGTATGAATTAAGGATTTAATATATTATATCATCAAAGCTCACTGTTTGCAAGTGTGACCGTCAACGAATTTCGCTGACAGTTAAGCTTTGCTTTTGGTGAAAGCGGACATTATTTCTTAATGGCGCAGAAATAAACCATTGACCCTCTTACGTGGAAATGCTTTATCTCATAGATCTCACCGAAAGTAGTCTGAACGGATATACGATTGTAAAACGGCGGAGTGAACCAGCCTTTCTTCACAAGGCAGTTTTTTACCAGCATATCGGTCTTTTTCGACTGACCTTCAATATAGAAGCAGGAAATAAGCTTTCCGCCCTTTTTAAGAACTCTCAGAGTTTCGAGAATGGCTCTGTTCTTGTTGGGAAATACGTGGAAGCCGTTCATGCAGAGAACGATATCGAAAGTGTTATCTTCAAACGGCAGAGCTTCTACGCTGCCTTCGATGGCGGAAATATTGGTTATGCCGTCATTTTCAAATCTTTTCTTAGCCTGTTCCAGCATATCGGCGCTGTAATCGAGGCAGGTTATTTCGGCGTTTTTCAGTGCAGCGTATTTATTATGTGTGAACACAGCTGTTCCCACAGGGACATCGAGGAGCTTTCCTGAGAAATCATCGGGGATATATTTCAGTAATTCAGCGGCTATCTGATTATCATCGACACCGCCCCAGAAAAGGCTGATATACAGTTTGCTCCACCACTTGTCACGAGTAAGAACGTTATCGTAAATATTTTTTGAGCTTCTGTAGGAATCCTTGATCTTGTCGCCCATATAGATACCACCCTTATTATGCGCTAAATAGCGAAATTTTCCTATTATCATTATACCATATATTCACTAAAAGTCAAGTGTCGCAGGGGGGAGAATCTGAATAAAAATGACATCAGACTTTATTGAGATGCGATTCCATTTCAATTATCATATCACTCATATTCACATCAAGGGCACAGGCGATGCGGTAAAGAGTTTCAAGGGTAGGCTTACGCTCGCCACGCTCAATAGCGCTGAGATGAGTGCGTCCGATATCTGCAAGTCCGCTGAGGACTTCCTGAGATAATCCTTTTCGCCTGCGGAAATCAGACACGACCTTTCCCACCAGTTTCGGGTCAAGAGTTGGTATAAACATATTATCACCTCATGATAATATGATATACGAACTTTTTATAAATTATGAACACATATGTTGACATCACGAATACATATGTGTTATAATACTTTTGAAGGAGGCGAAATGATATGAAAAATAAAGAAGATAAACTTGTAGTTACAGATGAGATAGACCCTGCAAATAAGAGCTATGCGATAGCTTCAATGATTCTTGGTATCGTTTCTATAGTTTTTCTGCTTATCCCACATATATTTATTACAGCATATGATCTTAGCTGGATAGCGTTGATATGTGCAATGGTAGGATTAATACATGGAATAGCGGCAGTTTATCATAAAACAGCCGGAAAGAATATGGCTGTTGCAGGTGTGATTCTGAATTCAGTCGCTATATTATTATTCGTTTTGTTTTGATAATGGGCGGATAATATCCGCCCCTACAAGGTGGTCGGGGAAGTTTGAAATGTAGGGGCGCTTTCCGAGCGCCCTCTTTGCTGATCGTACATCTAATGTGGAACGCCGGGGGCGGCGTTCCCTACAAATCGAATCATCCGCTAAAACAAAGGGCAGACCAAAAAGGTCTGCCCTTACAGCTTGTCAAAAAAGCTTGTGTATTTCTGAAATATGCGGGCGAGCGGAACTCGCCCCTACATAAACAACGAAAAATAGCCGATTTGTAGGGGCGCTTTCCGAGCGCCCTCTTTGCTGATCGTACATCTGATGTGGAACGCCGATATCAGCGTTCCCTGCAAATTGCGGGATCAGACAAAATTTGACAGGCTTTACATCATGTCATCATTATCTTTATAGTATTTATCATAGTAAAAATGTTTGAATATAAGGTATTTGATGCCGTATTTAATTACTTTCAGTTCAAACTTGATCCTGTTTTTGATGCTCCAAATCTGATTGTAAATTTTACGAAACATATAAATGCCCCCTTATAAAACAGCACGCCGAACAAAAATGTATCGGCGTGCCCTTTATTATATCCGGTTCAATTACTTGCCAAGTGTGATAACAACTTCGTGAGTGCCGCCCTCGCATACAGGAACGATGCAGCCTTCAATTGCCTTGCCGTCAACTGTCATAGTCTTAACGCCCTTGTTTACGTGATCGGGGTTCTTGACTGTGATGTTGTATGTTGCGCCACGGAACTTTCTTGTAGCTGTGAAGCCGTCCCATGCAGCAGGGATAGAAGGATCAACTCTCAGGCCGTCGAAGTCAGGCTGTACACCGAGGATGTACTGGGAAATAGCTACCATGTTCCAAGCAGCTGTACCTGTGAGCCATGAGTTCTTGCCCTGACCGAAGTTCTTAGCATCCTTACCGCCGATCATCTGGCCGTATACGTATGGCTCAGTCTTGTGGATATCGGATGTTTCCTCAGTGAAAGCAGGAGCGATCTTGCTGTAGTACTCGAATGCCTTGTCACCTCTGCCTGCGTAAGCCTCAGCACAGATGATCCATGCATTGTTGTGTGTGAAGATACCTGCGTTCTCCTTGTATCCGCCCGGATATGTGGAGATCTCACCGTACTGAATGTAGTACTTTGTGAATGCAGGGTTATTGAGAACGAGACCGTACTCGCAGTTGAGGTACTTGTCGATAGAGTTGAGAGTCTTGATGTCAGCTCCGACGTCCTTACCGATCTCAGACATAACAGCGAAGCCCTGTGGTTCGATGAAGATCTTGCCTTCCTCGCACTCCTTGGAGCCCATCTTCTCGCCGTTAGCGTCGTAAGCTCTGATGAACCAGTCGCCGTCGAAAGCGGATTCCATAACGTTCTTCTTCATCTTGTCGATCTCAGCCTGAGCCTTTTCAGCCTCGTCAGCCTTGCCAAGATGCTTGAGGATACCTACATAAGCAGGACCTGTGTATGTGAACAGTGCAGCAACGAATGCAGACTCAGCGATCTTTGAGTAGCCGCCCTCTGCTGCAAACTTAGGATTGGTGTAAGTCTGGAATGACTCACCGGGAGTGTCAGAGAAGCATGAGAGGTTGATACAGTCGTTCCAGTCAGCTCTCATTGCAAGCGGGAGACCGTGAGGTCCGAGGTTGTTAACGATGTGGTAGAATGAAACATTGAGGTGTTCGAGCATTGTGTGCTTGCCGTTCGGATCGTCATCGAAAGGAACGTTTGCATCGAGGATTCCCCAGTCGCCTGTTTCCTTGATGTAAGCAGCAACGGAGAGGATCATCCACAGCGGATCGTCTGAGAAGTCGCCGCCGATATCAGCGTTGCCCTTCTTTGTGAGAGGCTGGTACTGGTGGTAGCATCCGCCGTCAGAAAGCTGAGTAGAAGCGATGTCGATGAGTCTTTCTCTTGCTCTCTCAGGGATCTGGTGAACAAATCCGAGGATATCCTGGTTAGAGTCACGGAAGCCCATACCACGGCCGATACCGCTCTCGAAGTATGAAGCTGAACGTGAAAGGTTGAATGTAACCATACACTGATACTGGTTCCAGATGTTTACCATTCTGTCAACCTTGTCCTCAGGAGTATGAACATTGAAGATAGAGAGGAGGCTCTCCCATGTCTTGCGGAGATCTTCAAGACCTGCTGCAACCTTTTCGGGAGTGTTGTACTTCTCGATCATAGCGTAAGCCTTTTCCTTGTTGAGTACCCATGTCTCTCTTGTAAGGAGGTTAGCAGGCTTTTCAGCAGCGAACTTCTTGTCCTGAGGATTCTCAGCGTAACCGAGGATGTAGATCAGGGTCTTGGATTCGCCCGGAGCGAGAGTTACCTTCTTGTAGTGTGAAGCAACAGGTGACCAGCCGTCAGCGAAAGAGTTTGAAGGCTTGTCATTCATAACAGTCTCAGGGTTGTCCCAGCCGTTGTAGATGCTTCCGAGGAAAGAGTCACGGTCTGTATCGTAGCCGTCGATCTCGTCATTAACTGTATAGAAAGCGTAGTGATTACGTCTGTCTCTGTACTCTGTTACGTGGTAGATAGTAGAACCTTCGATCTCAACACGGCCTGTAGAGAAGTTTCTCTGGAAGTTTGTGCAGTCATCCTGAGCATCCCAGAGACACCATTCAGCGATAGAGAAGATAGAGAAGCTCTTAGCTTCCTTGCTTTCGTTTGTGAGAACTACCTGCTGAACTTCGCCGTCATAGTTCTGAGGAACGAAGAAAGTAACTTCAGCCTTGAGTCCGTTCTTTTTACCCTTGATGATAGTGTAGCCCATACCGTGGCGGCACTCATACTCATCCAGCTCTGTCTTTACAGGGGACCAGCCGGGGTTCCATACAGTACCGTTATCGTTGATATAGAAATAACGTCCGCCCATATCGAGAGGCACGTTGTTGTAGCGGTAACGTGTGATACGTCTGAGACGTGCATCCTTGTAGAAGCAGTAACCGCCTGCTGTGTTGGAGATGAGTGAGAAGAATCCCTGGTTGCCGAGGTAGTTTATCCACGGATAAGGGGTTCTTGGGGAATTGATAACATATTCCTTATTAGCGTCGTCAAAAAATCCGAACTTCATAATTTTACTCCTTTGATTAATGGTAGAAAAAACGGGTTAGGTACACCGTATTTGTTTTATTATACCATATTTCATTTATTATTACAATAGATAGTGCAAAAATTCCATTGTATTATTTTTTATCCCTTTTTTGTGCATATTATACAATTTGTTATCATCCGAAATTATCCGTTAGCCTTAGCCGCATGACAGCAAAAATCCCCTGCCTTTCCGGACAGGGGATGAACGACTTATTTGGTTTGCGGACATTCCGTCAGCAGGGGTCATTCCTCAACAGCAGGAAGCTTTGTGAAGAAGCGCTGGTGAGTCTTAAATGTATCGCCCGGCTTTACCTCGGTATAGCCTGTAACGTCTCTTTCAAGTGAAAGGTTAGGAGCGTCGATCATAGCGGTCATCGGCTCGGGGCAGAAGTAGTGGTTCATGCCTCTGTCGTTCCATATGATCCAGAACTTATACTCATCGGAAACCTCATAGCAGAGCTTCTTTCCGCTTGCGGCATCCTCAGCGATGACACCGTGGAAGTTATCGCCGTCCAGTTCACCTGTTTCGCCTACGTACATATCGTTGTCGCATACCTGAAGAACAGGGCACTTAGCGCCGTTCTTGTATTCAAGATCGTACATAGTGAGAGACTTGAGGCGCTCTGTCGGAAGGCATCTGTCGTTGAGCTCGCACTTCTTGCTTATCGGAACAGTGAGGCGGATATCCTCCTCCTTGCCGCCGTCAACGAAAGGAGCGTTGATAGTGGTGTGTGAAGCAAGTGACATCGGGAGCATAACGTCGGAATTGTTTGTGAAGCGTACATTCAGTTCCAGACCCTGTTCGGAGAGAGTGAAGGTATACTCTGCTGTGAACTTTACAGGAAGGTAGCTGAAGAATTCGTCGTTTTCATCGTAGACATATCTTGTCTTTACCCATGCGCAGTTGTTGTCGGCATCGTGCTCGATAATTTCATGGGCTCTTTTGTGAAGGAAGCCGTGGATGTGGTTGTTGTAGGGTGCAGCTTCGTTTATAGGCAGATTGTATACTGCGTCTGAGGCTCTGAGTACGCCGTTAGCGAAACGGTTGGGGAGATAAAGGGTAGGAAGTCCCCATACTTCGGGAGACTGCTTGATGATGTCGGCAGTATTCTCCTCCTTGTAGCGGAAAAACTCGATGCCGTTGTTGTTATCTCTGAGTCTGATAACGTTAGAGCCTATCTCATAAGCCAGCCAGGCCTCATAGCCGCCTGCTTCCAGCTTAACGCATTTAATGTCGTTGTGTTCGAATAGCTCTGTTGAATTATTCATAAAACTTCATTCCTTCCAAATAGTCGTTGTAATATTTATATATTGCCTTGTATCTTTCTACGATCAAAGGGTCAATCTATTCTGTTCTCCATATCCGTATATTCACGCATGGGGGAGATGGCCTTGTATGCGGGACGGATTATCTTGTTTGAATTGATGAGCTCTTCTATCCTGTGTGCTGACCAGCCTGCGATACGGGCTGTAGCGAACAGCGGAGTGAACAGTTCATCCGGGATGCCCAGCATCCTGTAAACAAAGCCGCTGTAGAAATCCACGTTTGCACATACGCCCTTGTAGATCCTTCTCTCGTCGGCGATGACCTCGGGAGCGAGCTTTTCAACCAGGGAGTAGAGCCTGAATTCCTCCTCACGTCCCTTTTCTGCGGAAAGCTTTTCCACGAATCCCTTGAACACCTTTGCTCTCGGGTCGGACTGTGAGTAGACAGCGTGTCCCATGCCGTAGATGAGACCGGCTTTGTCGAAGGCTTCCTTATGGAGGAGCCTGCGGAGATATCCCTTTACTTCGTCTTCGTCTGACCAGTCACCCACATTCGCCTTCATGTCATCGAACATCATAGCAACCTTGATGTTTGCGCCGCCGTGCTTTGGACCCTTCAGTGAGCCGAGGGCAGCAGCGATGGATGAGTAGGTGTCGGTGCCCGAGGAGGAGACAACGTGCACCGTAAAGGTAGAATTGTTGCCGCCGCCGTGTTCTGCGTGGAGAACAAGGGCGAGGTCGAGGATACGTGCTTCCAGCTCGGAATAGTGCTTATTCGGGCGGAGCATATAGAGGATATTCTCGGCGATGGAAAGGTCGGGGGCAGGGTCATGGATGAACAGCGAGCCGCCGTGCCTTGAGTATTTGTAAGCGTTGTAGCCGTAGACTGACAGCAGAGGGAACAGGGTTATCAGTTCGATGCATTGTCTGAGCACGTTCGGTATGGATATATCGTTGGCGCTTTCGTCGTAGGAATACAGCGCAAGAACGCTTTTAGCGAGGGAGTTCATCATGTTGTCGCTGGGCGCTTTCATGATGACATCACGTATAAACGTAGGGGGAAGTGAACGGTAATCAGCGAGTATCTTTCTGAATTCGCTGAGCTCGTGCTCCGAGGGCATATTGCCGAAAAGGAGCAGATAGACTGTCTCTTCAAAGCCGAACCTTTTTTCCTTGATGAAGCCCGAGACGATATCCTCTACATCGATGCCTCTGTAGTAGAGTTTGCCGTCGCCGTGATTTGGCATATCTTCGCCTGTATCGAGTACCTTGATGGTGCTGATGTTGGTGAGTCCCGCAACGACGCCGTTGCCGTTGAGGTCACGGAGACCACGTTTTACATCGTACTGAGTGTAGAGGGCGGGGTCTATTTTGTAGCCTTCGATGGAACGTTCTGCGAGTTTTACAATTTCGGGTGGAGTTTCTGAGAAATCATGGTAAGTCATATCGTCATCCCTTTCATGAAAAAAATGGTACGGATATCTCGGGAAGAAGCGAAAAACCGCTTGATCCCCCCCGACTGTGAGAGAAAAACGACAGTTCATGATTTTCCCGACGATTATACATACTAACATTATACTTTATTTTTATATGTTTGTCAAGAAAAAAGAACGTATTTTTTGAGGAGGAAAAAAGAGTTTTTGTCAGAAAATGTCCTTTGGTCAGTTTTACAGCCGGGGAGAAGGGGCAAGGTAATGATACTTGACAAAATCATATTCTCACAGTAAAATAAAAATATCAATTATTCCGGAGGTAAAATATGCTGAAAGTTAGATCAGGAATGTTCGAGGAATCATCGAAGTCCCATGCTTCACCGAAGCTGATCTCGATGATCGTTGCATTCATCATAGTTTTTCTTGTAATGTATCTGTTCGAGGGCATAGTTCCGTCAATACTGACTGTTAAGCCGATGATGGAGGAGTTCGCAAATATGGGGCTGAAAGAGGGCGAGACCATATCCCTGTCCGAGTCCATGAGGGTTGCGAACAAGGTATCCGCACCGCCTGCGATAATGATACCGACGCTTATCAGTACGGTTTTCGGAACTATCATCAGTATGGTATACTGCCGTTTCGGTGAGATGCGTTCTCTCGGTTCGATGGGCGTGAGGAAGAGAAAACTGGTACCGCATTATCTTATCGGTCTTGGTATCGGCACAGTTCTTATGACGGCGATAGTTTTTCTCAGTGCACTTTTCGGCGCACAGAAGATCAGCTTCTGTTCGGGTGTAAATTTCGGACTTATCGGTCTTTACTGGATAGGATGGTTCTTCCAGGGCATGAGTGAGGAGTTCGTATTCCGTGGCTACCTGATGAACACTGTGGGCGGAAAGCATAACTTTATAATTGCCCTCACTGTAAGTTCGCTTGCTTTTGCACTTGCCCACGCTGCCAACCCCGGATTCGGGCCTTTTGTGCTTGTGAATCTGGCACTGTTTGCGGTTTTTGCAGGACTGTACATGATACTCACCGATGACATCTGGGGCGGATGCGCTATCCACAGCATATGGAACTGCACACAGGGCAATCTCTACGGCATCAGCGTCAGCGGTACGAATGAGATGGAGTCGGTCATGAAAACCGTTGCTGATTCCGACAGCAAGCTTCTCACAGGCGGTGATTTCGGCATCGAGGGAAGCATTTTCACGACTATAGTTCTTCTCGCTGCAAGTGCGATAGTTCTGTATTTGATGAAGAAAAAAGGTGTTATTGAAATTTCCTGAATTGTGCAATATCATCGGTTCATTGTGGAACGCCGAGGGCGGCGTTCCCTACAATGTTCTGTCAAAATTTGTACGGTTATTGATGGGCGCGCGTTGTGCGCCCCTGTTTTTTCACAAAATCAAAAGGGCGGATGATATCCGCCCCTACTTGCTTATCTCAGAAAACTGTTCCATGTGCAGATTGATGAGAAGCAGGATTATAAAGAGATTTTCCCATATGAAGAAGGTACTGAACAGCGGCGTGAAGACCGTGAAGTACAGCACTATGAAAACGGCTGCATAAATGATCGAACAAACAGCGGTGATACGCTGCTTTTTGCTTTTTGGCATTATTGCTGCGAGCACGAATGAAACCGTTGTCGCAAGCATAAGCCCTATGGCGAAATAGTTGTGGATATTGCAGGTAAGAGCGGTAGGCGATCCGCTGAAACAATTGAAAGGGAAAAGTGCAGTTCCTGCTATGCAAAGGAAAACAACTCCGTAGACCGCTTTTCTGACCGCACGGATATCCGATCCTGATAAGTAGAAGATCATTGCCGGTATTATGATAACTGCGGCGATGAACCAGACTATGGATGTCAGACGGGAAAGTCCCACATATGAGGAAAATGATAAACTCATGTCGTATTTATGAATGCCTGACAGCCATGCGTGTGCAACTGCAAAAACAGCTGTCAGCAGGAAAACGATCCCCGAAAAGGCAGGGATGAGGTTCTTGTACTTATTCATTATGTTACTTTCCAATGATATTGCCGCCATGTGAAAGATATTCCCATGACGGCAATTGTTATCTGTTCTTTTTTCGTATGCGGAGTTCTTTGAAAAATTCCGAAAGTACGGCTGAACACTCTTCTTCCATTATTCCGCCCATTACTTCGGGACGGTAATTGTAGGGGAGTGAGAACATCTTCTGCACCGATTCCGCAGAGCCGCTTTTGTAGTCGTATGCGCCGAAATATACGTTGTCGATGCGTGAATTGATTATCGCACCGCAGCACATGGGGCAGGGTTCAAGAGTGACGTACAATGCGCACTCGGGAAGCCGCCATCCTCCCAGTCTGCGGCAGGCCTGATCTATGGCTTCTATTTCTGCATGAGCAAGAGCGTTTTTGGCGGCCTCACGGCGGTTTCGTCCTTCACCGACTATCTCGCCCGTGGTCTTTTTCACCACTACCGCTCCCACGGGAACTTCGCCTTCGCTGAAAGCTTCTCTTGCCAGTTCAAGGGCACGTTTCATGTACTTATCCATTATAACACCTGCTTCAGTATGATCGCCAGTATGCAGAGGCAGGCTACCACAGGGAACGGGTAAGCCTTGACAGCGGCACGGATACGCTTGGTTTCGGGTATCTCTGAGTAGTATTTCGAGTAGCACTCACGTTTTCCGCTCATAAGGCGGATAAACAGGACAGTACCTATTGCTAACGAGAATAGCACCAGCATAAAGAGGTTTCGGTCAAGATACATATTTGAGGATGTATCGGTCTCGATAATGACTATCGCAAGTCTGTACATCTTGTAGACTATACGTACAAAGAATGCGGTGTAGATCGAACCTGACCTTATCATGCCCGAACCTGCAACTATGGTTATAAGAATGGCGGCAGGAACTTCGGCGGCATCCTGTGCGAGAAGTCCTGCAACTACGGCTGTGACGCCTATTGCGAAGAAGTCTCCGAACTGTCTCAGCGGTGCGAATACGGCACTGTGGAAGAACATCTCGGTTATTATGGAAAGTATGATTATGTCATAAATCGTGTATGCGACGAATTCGGTCTGTCCCCATACGGAAATGTCTGTATCGAGCGTAGTGAAGTAGTTGTAAAGCTGGCTGTTGGTACCGTTGTAGATATTTGGAAGTGTCGTTATTACGCTGATCGCAAGAGAGATGGCGATCGCACGTATCATGTCCGACGGGTGGTTCATAACATTCATGAACCGCACCTCTTTCGGCACCTTGAACATCTTCTTCATATATATGGTCGGGACCAGTACCTTCAGGAAAGAGACAGCGATAAAAAACGTGACTATCTCTTTCGGGCCGCCGTGAACACCGTCGCTGAGGAAATTTGCGTGTATGTCGATGCCGAAATGGTCCAGTATCTGTATGGCGGCTTTTCCGATAATGTTATCTATGAATATCCACATCAGCATGGCGATGCCGACGACGTGCATTATATGTCCGATAACTTCGGATTCAGCGTCGAGCAGAGAGGGGACTTTGAAGCCTTTTCCCTCTATATAAACGCTTTCTTTCCGATTCATTTCAAAGTTGAAGGCGAAGGGGTTCTGTTTGTTTTTTCGCCAGTTTTTGTAATATCGGTTATACTGTTCGTACTGTGTGTCATAATCGTATTCTTCTACTACATCTATCAATTGTCTTTCAAAGGTGAGACCTTTCATCTGCTCGCCCCCTTCCGATACAATATCTCATACTAATGTTATCATATTTCAGCGATTTCAATGTTATAATTTTAGTGGTTTTATCTTAATTATCTGTGAATACTTTAAAAATAAAACATTAATCAGCCTGTTTTGAAATATGATCGGCTATAAGTGTACAGAATTCCAGCCCGTACTTTTCCGCCTTGACCTTTCCCACGCCTGCAACACGCAGAAAATGCGGGATATCCGTAGGTTTCAGCCTGCACATATCTTTCAGTGCAGCATCGGAGAAGATGATATAGGCAGGGACGCGTTCCTTCTTTGCAATGGTGCTTCTCAGCTTTTTCAGCTCGATGAAAAGGAAATCGTCTTCACCTGTGCCGACTGCCTTTGAAGGCACTTTCTTTTTCTCGATGGGCATTTTCATGGTGAGCGGTTTCTTTTCTTTCAGCACTTCCGCTGAACGTGCTGTCAGCAGAAGCTGAGGGTAATCGCCTTCGGTAACGTGTATGTATCCTTTTTCGGCGAGAAAATCTATCTCCGCACGTATCTTCTTCGGAGCGGAATCAGCCATTATGCCGTAAGTGGAAAGCTCGCCGAATCCGAGGGAAATGAGCTTTTCGTTCTGACTTCCTCTCAGCACATCGGTCAGCATACTTTTGCCGTAATCACGGCCGGAAGCCTGTCTTATGCGGTAAATGCAGGAGAGTATCTTCTGCGAGTCTATGGTGATGTCAACGGTCTCAAAGCCGTCGGTGCAGTTGGAACATTTTCCGCAGTAGTGGACGTTGGGTTCACAGAAATACTTCAGCATGAAGCCTCTGAGACAGTCTGTGGTGGTGCAGTAGAAAGTCATCTGCTTCAGCCTTTCCATATCCTTGGCTATCATCTGACTGCGCTGTTCGTCGGAGAGTTCCTGATTATCCTCACGGGAATTCTCTATCATGAAGCGGTTTATCCTTACGTCGTTGCCGCTGTAAAGGATAACGCATTCGGCAGGTTCTCCGTCACGGCCTGAGCGGCCTGCTTCCTGATAGTAGCTTTCGATGTCCTTGGGCATATTGTAGTGAATGACGAATGAAACGTTGGATTTGTCGATGCCCATTCCGAAAGCGTTGGTGGCGACCATTATCTGGCAGCGGTCATAGATGAAATCGTCCTGATTGCTGCGGCGTTCGGAATCGGGGAGCCCTGCGTGGTAGCGTGTGGCAGAGAAGCCGTCGCTGCGCAGTTTGTCGCATACTTCCTCAACGTTTTTGCGTGAGAGACAGTACACTATTCCGCTCTTGCCCTCGTAGCCGTGCAGAAGCTTTGTCAGTTCACGGTACTTGTTGTCGGGACGGCGCACCGAGAAAAACAGGTTGCTGCGGTCGTATCCTGTGGTTATGGTAAAGGGCGAATCCAGCTTCAGCAGAGAGATTATGTCGCTTTTGACTGCGGAGGTAGCTGTAGCTGTGAATGCGCTGACAACGGGGCGCTTCGGGAGTTTTCCGATGAATTCGGCTATTCTCAGATAGGAGGAGCGGAAATCCTGTCCCCACTGTGAAACGCAGTGAGCCTCGTCAATGGTTATCATCGATATATCGGAACGTGCGGCAAATGCCGAAAAATCGGGAGCATCAAGACGCTCGGGAGCAATGTAGAGGATACGGCATCTTCCGCTGTAGAGCAGATCGAAAGTCATGCGGTATTCCTCGGCACCCAGCGAACTGTTTATGCAGGCGGCTTCAACACCTGCGGCGAGAAGTGCGCTGACCTGATCCTTCATAAGCGAGATGAGAGGGGAGATGACAACGGTAAGACCGTCCATCAGCAGGGCAGGAATCTGGTAGCAGATGGATTTTCCTGCGCCTGTGGGCATTATGCCCAGCACATCTTTTCCGCTGAGAATATTATCGATGATATCTTCCTGACCCTTACGGAAGCTGTCGTGGCCGAAAACTTCTTTGAGCAGGCTGTATTTATCCATAATGTCCACCTCCAATTTTATCTTTGAAACAGCATTAACTTTTATTATACCATAAATATAAGAATAATTCAATGCGATAATTGCGGTAGGCAAGCGGCAGATTGCGGTATTTAGCGGAAAATCGGAATCTCTGAATTTTTTGTGAATACAAATCAGGCGGACAAATCCGGGATAGGTGTGTACAACTTGGTTAATGTTTCCACGGAAAAAACACATAAGATGCGGACAAATCCCAACTATAATATAATAATGTATATTTTTGAGCGCATATGTTAACATTGACACAAAATTATCACAAAACCTCTTCATTTTGTACACCTAATCTGTATTTTGTGGGTTGTAAATATGTACGGACATATGGTATTATGGTATTACACAAAAAGTGGTTCGAAAATTATGAATAAAAAATGATTTGTGAGGAGGAAAACTTATGAAACTCAGAAGGATCACATCCACTCTGACAGCATTGGCTTGTTCAGCCGGAATGTTAGCTATGTTTCCTAACGTTGCGGATGTAACATATGCGGCCGAAGCTGTTAAGAATGATTTTGAAGTAACATATGAAGGCTGGCACGGAAGCACCGTTGACGTTGACCTGATAGCTGAAGAAGGCACAGGTATCGCAGGTTCAAGAGGTATGACAGTCACCAACAGAACAACACCTTCCGAAGGTGCTGAATCTTCCAAGGGTCTGTACCTTACAGGCGGTATAAAATACGACTACAGCGTTAACGCGTACAGCGAAAACGACGAAACTTTCCATCTCTCACTTCTCTATATCGACGAGAAGACCGAGAAGGAAACAGTTGTTGAACTGGATTCACAGGACGTTAAGGGCGGTCAGTGGACAAAGCTCTCATCCGAGTTCAAGGCTCCCGAGAATGTTTACGAGTTCCGTCTTTCAATTACAACAGATTCTACAAACGACTTCTCATTCGATGATGTTCTCATCACCAATCAGGTGTCAAAGAACGCTGCAAAGGCTGCCGGCGGACAGGGCCTCAAGGATGAGTTCGCTGATTACTTCCGTGTAGGTAATATCCTCAACGGCGGTACCGTAAAGAATTCGGCTATCACAGCTATCATTCTCAAGGATCACAACGCTCTCGAGTGCGAGAACGAGACAAAGCCTGATGCTACTCTGGTTCAGAACGGCTCATCAAACAACAATATCAAGGTATCACTGAACAGCTGTGCTGCTATCGCTGACTTCGCTCAGAAGAACGGCATCGCTTTCAGAGGACATACTCTTGTTTGGCACAGCCAGACTCCTGAGTGGTTCTTCAAGGATAACTTCCAGAACGGCGGAAACTGGGTAGACAAGAACACTATGAATCAGCGTATGGAAAGCTACATCCAGCATATGTTCGAGGCTTTCGCTACTCAGTATCCTTCACTTAACCTCTACTCATACGACGTATGTAACGAGTGTATCTCCGACGGCGGCAACGGCGGCCCGAGAGGCGGCGGCTACGGCAACGGAAATTCACCATGGGTAAAGGTTTACGGCGACAACAGCTTCATCGAGCAGGCTTTCACATATGCAAGAAAGTACGCTCCTGCAAACTGTAAGCTTTACTACAACGACTATAACGAATTTGCTGACGGCAAGAAGAACAGCATCATCAACTCCATTCTGAAGCCTCTGAAGGCTAAGGGTGTCCTCGACGGTATGGGAATGCAGTCACACATCAGTGCTGCTGCAAGCAATGCATGGGGCGATACAGGTTCTTACCTCAAGGCTATGGACGATTACCTCAGCCTGGGCATTGACGTTCAGGTAACCGAGCTTGATATCTCCACAGAGGGCGGCAAGTTCTCACTCCAGGATCAGGCTACAAAGTACAAGGCTATCTTCCAGCACGCTGTTGACGTTAACACAAGCGGCAAGTACGCAGGCAAGGTAACACTTGTTCAGGTGTGGGGCCCTAACGACAACAACTCATGGGTAGGCACAGACAAGAACTCAGGCAGAAGCAATGCGCCTCTCCTCTATGACGGAAACAACCAGCCAAAGGCTGCTTATACAGCTATCACAAGCATCATTCCTCAGCCTTGGGGCGACGGAAGCAATCCTAACGACGGAAGCACACCTATCCCTGATCCCGAGCCGGATGCAGACGGATACTGGTTCCACAGCACATTTGAAGGCTCTGACGGCGGTTGGGGCGGCAGAGGCTCAGCTTCAGTCACCACAAGCGGCAGAACATTCTACAAGGGTGCAGAAGCTCTTCTCGTTCAGGACAGAGAAGCAGCATGGAACGGCGCAAGCTATCCGCTCAGCTCAAGAATATTCAAGCCCGGCGAGGAGTACAGCTTCTCAGTAAATGTACAGTTCCTCGACGGTGACGACTCAGCAGAGTATAAGTTCACTCTCCAGTATCAGGGTTCAGACGGTGAGGCTCATTACGATCAGATCGCTGTCGGCACTGCTCCTAAGGGCGAATGGTTACAGCTGGCAAATACAAACTACAAGATCCCCGCAGACGCTACAGACTGCCAGATCTACGTAGAGACTACAGATACTGACAATACTGGCAACTTCTACATCGACGAAGCTATCGGCGCTCCTGCCGGCACAGCTATCGAAGGCCCCGGACAGCCTAAGGTAAAGACTCTCATCCGTGGCGACATCAACTTCGATGAGTGCATCGACTCAATGGACGTTGCATTAGGCAGAAAGGGCATCCTCAAGGAATACTCTGACGCTGCCGCACAGAAGGGTGCTGACGTTGACCTGAGCGGCAAGTACGAGCTCAACGACCTCGTTCTCCTTCAGGAATACGTTCTCGGCAAGATCAAGGAATTCCCTGAAAACAAGCCTGCGGTTCCTGTACTCGATACTTCCAAGTACGAGGCTAAGTTCAGCGGTCTTACACTGGCTGAAAGCTTTAAGAAGCAGACAGAGAACAATCCTCTCTATACTCAGCGTTTCGGTGCTGACCCGGGCTGGATGGTATATGACGGAAGACTTTACGTTTACACCACAGCAGATCAGTTCGCATACAAGAACAATCAGATGATCGAAAACGACTATTCTTCAGGTTACATCAACTGCTTATCAACAGCAGACCTTGTAAACTGGACCGATCACGGTCAGATCCCTGTTGCAAAAACAAGAGTAAACGGCACTCCTATTGCAAAATGGGCTAATAACGCATGGGCTCCTGATGCTGCATGGAAGAAGATCAACGGACAGGACAAGTTCTTCCTTTACTTCGCAAACAACGGTTCAGGTATCGGCGTTATCACAGCTGATGATCCAACATTCACAAAGAATGTTAAGGATCCTCTTGGCCACGAACTCATTTCCAGAAGCACACCTAACAGTAACGTAACATGGCTCTTTGATCCGGGCGTTTACTACGATCCTCAGACAGATACAGCTATCATGGCATACGGCGGCGGTGTTCCGGAAGGACAGGCTGCTAATACAAAGCAGGGACGTATCGTTCAGCTTGGCGATGACATGATCTCTATCAAGGGTACACCTTTCGATCCTGGTACACCTTACCTCTTCGAGGATTCAAGCATGATCAAGATCGGTGATACATGGTACTACTCATTCTGCCACAACTGGAGTGTTCCGGGCGGCGCAAACGTAAATGGCAATTCATTCGGCAGCGCTGATATCGGTTACATGACATCTAAGAATCCTCTTGGCGGATACCAGTACCAGGGCGTTGTATTCAAGAACACAGGTACTCAGAGACTCGACAACGGCGGTAACAACCACCACTCAATTATCGAATTCAAGGGCGGCTACTATGTACTTTATCACTCACGTCAGCTTGAGATGCGCATGGGCGTTAACGGCGGCAAGGGTCTTAACTACAGATCACCCTGTATCGATAAGGCAACTATCAGCAACGGCAAGATCACTTGCAGCGGTTCACAGAATGGTGTAAGCCAGATCGAGAACCTCAACCCATATGAGACTGTACAGGCTGAGACAATGTCTAACCAGTCCAAGAACATAAGCGTAAGCGGCTTAGGCAACACAACTGTCAAGGCTAAGAAGGGCGACTGGATCAAGGTCAGCGGTGTTGACCTCAGCAATGGCGTATCTTCTATCAAGGTCAAGGGCAGCGGCAACGCAGTAGTTAAGTTCTGTGTAGGTTCTCCTACAGGTACTTGCATCGGTTACGGCGATCTCAATGGCAGCGAGAACGAACTTGCAGCAGCAGAGAACAACGTAAGCGGCGTTAAGGATATCTACATGGTATTCAGCGGCGACTGCGAATTTGATTCATGGAGCTTTTCATAAGTTCTGATTCTTTTCACTGATGATAATGCCCTCCATCTGCACAGCGGAGGGCATATCACAGGCTCGCTGAAAGGCGGCCGTATATAATAAAATTAATTGTAAGGGACAAATCAGAAAAACCGTATCATCGTGATGCGGTTTTTTCCTTTATTTAAGGCAACACCGCACAAAGCCCGCCTGATGGCTTTGCGCTGAATCTGCGGAGGTGAGGTCATGAAAGATACTGTGATGATTTTCGATGAAACGTCTGTTGTGGGCAGAGTAATGGCTCAGGAGCTTGTTCAGCGTGGACTGCCTGTCATGTACTTCCGTGAACGGATTGGCGGTGCGGCTGAGAAAATAGCTGAGGTATCGCCGAAAGCTGTTATCGTGATAGTTTATTCCGACGCAGAGACAGCGGCGGCCGCACTTGCCGCACTGAAAAAACGCTTCCCTGAAGTCAGGTTCATCACGGGAGTTTTCGGCTCGCTTGACCCCGGGCATATCAGGGTGCTGAGTGCGGCGGCATCCTACTGCTTTTCTGTTCCCGTTGAAAATGAAACCGTATACAATAATATAATAAGAGTGCTGATACGTGAAGATGTCAGTTCGGCCGATGCGGAGGACTTCCTTTACAGGTGCGGCTTCACGGATAAAGTCAAGGGCTTCCGCTATCTGGCTTCGGCTATGGATATCTGCATAAGCGACGTTCAGCTTCTTTCGGGCGGGATAACTCAGGTCTACCGCAGAGTCGCAGAGCGATTCCGTACTAAAGCGGTATCGGTCGAGCGTGATGTGAGAACTTTTATATGTATGCCTCAGCAAAGCGGCGCAGTGGCAAGGATACGCTACGGCAGAGCAAAAAGTTCCGCTTCTTCCAACAAAGAGATGATAGCTATGGCCTGTGATGCCTTCGTGGTATCCCTCCGTACAGGCAGTTAACCTTCTGCAACATAACGGTGCTCAACAGTGCTTTCAATGTTCGGAAATACAGCAGATCATATCGGAATAAAAAATTTTTCCTCTATGTGTTGACTTATTCGGGGGAAAATAGTATAATTATTATTGTATGGCAAATACTATTATTTTTATATTCATATATGGAGGTTTTTACAATGAGCAGAGTTTACAACTTCAGCGCAGGCCCTGCTGTGCTTCCTGAAGAAGTTCTCAAGGAATGTGCAGAAGAAATGATGGATTACAAGGGATGCGGTATGTCCGTTATGGAGATGTCCCACCGTTCAAAGGTATATGATGAGATCATCAAGGAAGCTGAACAGGATCTTCGTGACCTTATGAACATCCCTGATAACTACAAGGTTATCTTCGCACAGGGCGGTGCTTCACTGGTATTCGCAGGCGTTCCTATGAACCTTATGAAGAACAAGAAGGCTGCTTACATCATCACAGGTCAGTGGGCTAAGAAGGCAGCTCAGGAAGCTGAAAAGTACGGCGAGGTAGTAAGAGTAGCTTCTTCTGCTGACAAGACTTTCTCATACATCCCTGATTGTTCAGATCTCGACATCCCTGACGATGTTGACTACGTTTATATCTGCGAGAACAACACAATCTACGGTACAAAGTTCTGGGAACTCCCTAACACAAAGGGTCACGAACTGGTTGCTGACGTAAGCTCATGCTTCCTCTCAGAGCCTGTTGACGTATCAAAGTACGGCGTTATCTACGGCGGTGTTCAGAAGAACGTTGGTCCTTCAGGCGTACAGATCATCATCGTTCGTGAGGACCTCATCGCTGACGGCCCTGCACTGGATATCACTCCTACAATGATGAACTGGAAGATCCAGGCTGAGAACGAGTCTCTCTACAATACACCTCCATGCTACGGTATCTACGTATGCGGCAAGGTATTCAAGTGGATCAAGAAGATGGGCGGCCTTGAGGCTATGAAGGCTCACAACGAGAAGAAGGCTAAGATCCTTTACGATTTCCTCGACCAGAGCAAGATGTTCAAGGGCACTGTTGAGAAGAAGGATCGCTCACTCATGAACGTTCCATTCATCACAGGCAACGACGAACTGGACAAGAAGTTCGTTGCTGAGTCAAAGGCTGCAGGCTTCGAGAACCTCAAGGGTCACAGAACTGTCGGCGGTATGCGTGCTTCTATCTACAATGCTATGCCTATCGAGGGCGTTGAGAAGCTCGTTGCTTTCATGAAGAAGTTCGAGGAAGAAAATTCATAATAATTCGTAATTCATAATGCTTAATTCGTAATTGCGGTGTCCGCTTATGCGGACGGATCTATAATAATGCTCCGGCAGCTATTTCAGATTTATCGCCGGCAGGCGACACCATAATTACGAATTACGCATTCATAATTATACAGAAAGAGGTTAACAGAAATGTACAAGATCCAGACATTAAACAAGATCTCATCTATCGGTACAGATATTTTCGATAAGAGCAAGTACAGCATTGCTGACGATTGTGCTAATCCTGATGCTATCATGGTAAGAAGCGCTAAGATGCACGATATGCAGTTCGGCGACAATCTTCTTGCTATCGCCCGTGCAGGCGCAGGCGTAAACAACATCCCTGTTGAGCGCTGCGCACAGGAGGGTATCTGCGTATTCAATACTCCCGGTGCTAACTCAAACGCTGTTAAGGAGCTTGCTATCGCTGCTCTGCTCCTCGCTTCAAGAAAGATCGTTGAGGCTGCTGAGTGGGCTAAGTCCCTCAAGGGCACACCTGATGCTCCTAAGACTGTTGAAGGCGGCAAGTCAAAGTTTGCAGGCCCTGAGATCGCAGGCAAGACTCTCGGTATCATCGGTCTCGGCGCTATCGGCGGTAAGATTGCAAACGCTGCTGAGTCTCTCGGCATGAAGGTTATCGGTTACGACCCATTCCTTTCAGTAGGCGCTGCTCTCCACCTTGAGCCATCTGTAAAGATCGTTACAGATATCAACGATATCTACACAAACAGCGATTACATCACAATTCATATGCCTTACACTCCACAGACAAAGAACACTATCGATGCTGAGCAGATCGCTATGATGAAGGACGGCGTTCGTCTTATCAACCTCGCAAGAGGTGAGCTCATCAACAGCGAGGCTGTTGTAAAGGCTATCGCTGACGGCAAGATCGCTAAGTACGTTACAGACTTTGCTGATGATGTTGTACTCGGCGCTGAGAACGTTATCGTTCTCCCACACCTCGGTGCTTCAACTCCCGAGAGTGAGGATAACTGTGCTGTTATGGCAGCTCAGGAGCTTATCGACTACATCGAGAACGGTAATATCAAGAACTCAGTAAACCTTCCTAATGCTTCAATGAACGCAGTAGGAACAAAGATCTGCATCATCCACAAGAACGTTCCTACAACAATTGCTTCTATCACAACAGCCGTAGGCAACGAGGGTATCAACATCGAGAACATGGTAAACGCTTCCAAGAAGGATTTCGCTTACACAATGCTCGACGTTACAGGTGATGTTCCTCCGACAGTTGAGGGCAAGATCAACGCTGTTGACGGTGTTATCAGAGTAAGAGTTATCGGTTAATTGCTCGTTGGCACTTTAATTATAAAAATGTAGGGGCTGCCTTTGGCAGCCCTTCGGTTTTATAAAAAGGGGCTTTTTGTGATATATCATATTAGGGCGCTCGGAAAGCGCCCCTACAAAATCATTTACGAAGAATAGCCATTTTGTAGGGGCGGACGCCCTCGTCCGCCCGATAATGCCGTATAAAATCTGACTTTATCTACAGACTGGGGGCTGCCTTTGGCAGCCATTTTTATTTTCTCTGAACGTGTGAATGATAGCATATCTGTCCGGATCTTTGAATACTATTAAATAAAAAGCAAAGGAGGACAGGTCTATGGACGAGATAACAGGAACTGTTTTATATGACGAGAACGATGATAACAGCGCTTCGGCTTTGCTCAGCGAATACGATGACAGGAAAAGCAGGAGCACCGATGATGCGGTCACTATGCAGGCGGCGGTGTGCCTGACGCTGGGAGCGGTACTTCTGGTGCTGCATTTTATGTATCCCGAAACCGCAAAAGCTCTGCTTGATGAGCTGAAACAGTATATGTCGGATACCTCTTTCGTGGTGAAAAATCCCATTGATACTGTCATTTCATACCTCCATAGCAGATGAACTGCCGAAAATAAAGGCGGATTTCTCATTCTTTCTGCTGATGGCAATGCTGTTCCTGATGAGGGATGTGCGGACTGCTTCGGGCATCGTCATAGTCTGCGGACTCCATGAACTGGGGCATTTAGCGGTAATGGCAGTATTCAGGGCAAAAGTGAGAAGCATTCACTTCAGCGGAACGGGGATAAGGATAACGGCAGAAAAAAGCGGAACTGAGCCTTTGTTGCAGAGCGTACTCATACTGCTGTCGGGGCCTGCGGTGAATATTATCCTGTACTTTCTGCTGAGGGAGAAAGTTCCTGATACAGCATATCTCAGCCTTGGGGCAGGCTTGTACAACCTGCTTCCGTATAGTCAGCTTGACGGGGGAGCGGTGCTGGAAACGCTGATACTTGGAAGCGGGCATGAGTACGCTTACAGAATGGCCGTGAGACTGCTCAGATTGGCGCTTACGGCTCTTTCGGCAGTTATGGTGTATTGCTGTGGGTCGGAGTATCTGCCTGCTTTTGCGGCGCTTTTATTGCTGTATCTGAATGATACGGCACAACATCGTAAAGTCGATGTCTGATATGGCTATAAGGCTTGAAAGAGCGTCCGCAAACCAGCGGACGCTTTGCATATTTCACAAGCAGGGGACGGAATTTTTGTAAGATTTTTCCGAATTATTTTGTTGCATAGATAATTAAATTATGATATAATCATAATATCCCCTATAAAAAGAAGAGGTGAAAGCATGAAAATATTACTTATCGGCGGTACAGGAACCATCAGCATGGCTGTTACAAGGCTCCTCGCAAAGCAGGGCCATGAGCTTTATCTGCTGAATCGTGGAGGCCGTACCGCAGAACTCCCCGAAAATGTCAGAGTCATTGTGGGCGATATCAGCGATGAAAAGGATATCTCCGCAAAACTGGAGGGTATGACTTTTGACTGCGTTGGTGAGTTCATCGGCTTTGTGCCCGAACAGGTAGAGAGGGATTACAGACTGTTCAAGGATATCACAAAGCAGTACATCTATATCAGTTCGGCTTCTGCTTATCAGAAACCGCTTTCAGACTACAGGATTACGGAGAGCACTCCTTTGTCAAATCCTCACTGGCAGTATTCAAGAGACAAGATAGCCTGTGAGGAATTCCTTATGAGGATGTACCGTGAAAACGGCTTCCCCATTACGATCGTCCGTCCCAGCCATACTTACGATGAAAGGTCGGTACCGCTGGGCGTTCACGGCGACAAGGGCAGCTGGCAGGTCATCAAGCGTATCATGGAAGGCAAAAAGGTCATCATTCACGGCGACGGCACTTCGCTCTGGACCATTACCCATAATACCGACTTCGCCAAGGCTTACTGCGGCCTTATCGGAAATATCCACGCTATCGGACAGGCATTCCATATCACATCGGATGAAAGTGTTACATGGAACCAGATATACAAAATTATTGCCGATACTCTGGGAGTTCCGCTGAAAGCCTGCCATATACCGTCAGACTTTCTCAATGCCATAGGGCCTTACGATTTTGAAGGCACACTCATCGGCGACAAGGCAAGCACTGTAGTTTTCGACAACTCAAAGATAAAACGTGCAGTTCCCGGTTTCACAGCAACAGTCCGTGCAGACTGCGGCATCCGCAGCACTATTGAGTATATTCTTGAACATCCCGGACTTCAGACAGAGGATGAGGAATTCGACAAGTGGTGCGACAAGGTCATTGACGGATTCGAGAACGCTGCGAAACAGCTGAAAAGCACGATAAGATAAAGAAAAAGGAGAGATAAAGTTATGGATAATTTTCAGTTCTACAGCCCTACAGAGTTCATATTCGGCAAGGAGACCGAAGCTCAGGCAGGCGAAATGGTAAAGAAGTACGGCGGAAAAAAGGTGCTGCTCCACTACGGCGGAAAGTCAGCTGCTAATTCGGGACTTCTTGATAAAGTCAAGGAATCCCTTGAGGACAGCAAGATAGAGTACGTTGAACTCGGTGGTGTAAAGCCGAATCCGAGAGATACTCTCATCTACAGAGGTATCGATATCTGCCGCAAGGAAGGCGTTGATTTCATCCTTTCGGTAGGCGGCGGCTCATGTATCGACTCAGCTAAGGCTATCGCTCTCGGTGTAACTTATGACGGCGATTTCTGGGACTTCTACGGCTCAGGCAAGGTAGTTCAGAAGGCTCTGCCTATCGGTACTATCCTGACTATCGCCGCCGCAGGAAGCGAAGGCTCGGGCGCTTCGGTTGTCACAAAGGAAGACGGCTGGCTCAAGCGTGACGTAAGTTCCGACCTTCTCCGTCCCAAGTTCTCGATACTCAACCCTGAACTTACCTGTTCACTGCCGCCTTATCAGACAGCCTGCGGTGCAACAGATATCATGGCTCACGTATTCGAGAGATACTTCACAAACACAAAGGAAGTAGAGATCACAGACCGTCTCTGTGAGGCTGTACTCATGACAATGATAAAGGAAACTCCCCGTGTTATCGCTGATCCCGGCAACTATGAGGCTCGTGCGAATATCATGTGGGCAGGCACTGTCGCTCATAATGATATCGTCGGTGTCGGCAGAAGTCAGGACTGGAACAGCCATGCCATCGAGCACGAACTTTCCGCTCTCTATGACGTAGCACACGGCGCAGGTCTTGCTGTTATCATGCCTGCGTGGATGGAGTTCGTATACAAGCACGATATCATGCGTTTTGCTCAGGCAGCTGTACGTATCTGGGGCTGTGAAATGAACTTCATCAACCCCGAACTTACCGCTCTTGAGGGAATCCAGTGCTTCAGAAGCTTCCTCAGCTATATAGGTATGCCTATCAACTTTGAGGAGCTTGGCGCAAGGGAAGAGGATATCCCGAAGCTGGTTGAGAAAATGGGTATCGGCAACGGCAGAACAGGCGGATTCGTTCAGCTTTCTTCCAACGATATCATCGAGATATACAGAATCGCCGCTCACGCTACATTATAATCAAAGCTTTATATTAATAAAACAAACCGCCCATCCTTTATGACCCGCCCCCTGTCAAGTAGACAGCGCAAAAAACAAAAATAATCTATGTAGTAACCAAAAGCAGTCTGTGCAATTTGTGCAGGCTGCTTTGTCGTTGGCAGCAATTGGCAAGCACCTTTTGGA
>Ga0255344_1000745_pt1 | contig 49333 bp, 37 predicted proteins | sample wastewater_treat_5_FD_192414 | JGI IMG/M metagenome (GOLD analysis project Ga0255344, IMG submission 192414) | Wastewater microbial communities from Lulu Island WWTP, Vancouver, Canada - plant18 | ecosystem: Engineered > WWTP > Wastewater > Unclassified | place: Canada: Vancouver, British...
CTCTAAGGGGTTTTGAGTCATCCATGAATTTCAATATCACAACATAATTGTCAAATAAGGTTTTAGAACCTCAGAAATTGCAAAATAATTTTAAATGGTGACATAAATGGTCTTGCTGCTCTATAATAAATAACTGAAAGGAGCAGACAAATGACAAAAAGACCAAGAAGAAACCATGGAGCAGTACCTAAAACAAAGATTATTTTAGAAGCAATTATAAGGGGTTCAGGCATTAGTGGAATTATCAGGATGGTTTTAGGTGCATCTGAACCAGATTGCAGAGTGGAAAAGGCACCTGGAATATTCAATGAAGGAAATTCCTCAGGCAAAGAACCGAATGTTAAAAAACTCTATTCCAAAATCGGGCAACTTGCCATGGAAAACGATTTTTTGGCGATTGCGCTCGGGCGTATAGGCGATTCGGGCGTCACGAGATGCTAAATATGGAGCATCCGTTGCCTACAGCAAAACAGTATCACATCTAAGCCTCTTAAAAACTGTTGGATGCTTTATGAAAAGACTTGACCAGTTCATATGTTTTTTATAAATATCTTAATATAATTGGAGTCAATGTGATAAAAAAACCATCAATAAGTTTTGTAGTGCCCACATATAAAAGGGATCAATATGTAAAAAACCTCATTCTATCAATACAGGAAACTACGCCAGAAAACATCTATGAGATTATAATAGTATCCTCGGATGAAGCAGATTCTGAAAAGATAAAGTGGTTAGAAAAACAAGATAATACAAAGATATATATGCCAGATGTTCGTTCGGGTAGTAGAAAAAGGAGTTTAGCGTTTTATTACAATCTCGGTATTTCCAAGGCAGAGAATGACTGGATTTTTCCTTTAAATGATGCCATGGCGCTTAAGGGTTTCTGGTACGAAAATTTTGTAGATACTATCTCAAAGCCAGAAAATTCCAATGCCGGTGTAATAATTGTTGCAACTCATCTTGCGAACCCTGAGCTTGGTCATAGAGTTGCATTACAGGGAAGGACAAAAAAAGGTCAAGGCGAATGGAAGGATCTCTATCTTACCGATTTTAACATTGTTAAAAGAGAGGTATTCGAAACAACTGGCGGTTACGATGAAAATATCGACTGGTATGGAAGAGGCTTAGACTTTGGCTTGGCTGTTTCTTTCTTGACAGATAAAGAAATTATTGTGGATGAGAGAATAAGGTTGGATCATTTTCTTGCTCAGGAACATCGCCTGGAGAGCCTAAGCGATCCTTCGCAGGGTTTTCTGTATGTAAAACAAAAATGGGACAAATGGTGTCAAAAAAATAATGCTTCTTATGATTGGATTCTTTTTGATAATACTCCAGTTGGTGTACGAAATAATTCAAATCAGTCTATGCAGCATGCTATTAGTCTGCGTGGTAAAAACAAAAAAATTAAGGGGCTAAAACTTGTAGAGAAAGCACTGATCGATGATCCGTTCTTCTTGGACCTTAATTATCTTTATGCGCAATTACTTATTGACATTGGACGATTTGATGATGCTGAAAAACAGCTTAAAAGAGTCATAGCATTGTATGGCCACCACACGTATGCACAAAATGACCTTGGTGTTATTTATCAGAAAAGAGACGACACAGAACATGCGTTAGAACGATTTAAAATCGCACTTTCGATCGATAATAAAAACTATGGCGCCATTAAGAATTTATTAAATTTGTTAGTTAGTATAAAAAGAGAGGCAGACGCAAAAAATATAGCTAATACGCTTTTGATGCATCACCCCATGGATCAAAAGATTTATGAACTTACGAAAAATTTTGTTTCAGAAATGCAGAAAGAAGTTTCATTATTTGTTAGAAATATTAATCCAACTACTATCTCTCGCCATGATGATATTCTTGGTTGGGCAGAAGATTGCCTCACAAAAAAAGGGCATCTTGAAAATCCAATATTGTTCGAAAAATCTGATGATCCAGTCGTAAAGCAGGGTTATATCTTAAGAAATGAAGTTGCAGAAAGGTTTAAAAATTGCTTGCAAAGATTAAAAGATATTCGGATTCTTATTCATGTACCTCCACTACATGTATCTCCTGGAGGTTATTCTCTTTTTTCGAATATGCTTCAAGGTTTTCAGCACATAGGCATACAAGCGCAAGCGCTTGACTGGAATCAGTCAATAGAACAAAGCCTTAATGACTTTAAACCCACAGTCTTTATTACGAGCGATCATGACTTATACATTTCAAGAATTGACCGGAATGCATTGAAAAAATACAGAGATAAACAAATGATGAAATTTGGTCTAACCGCTTCTCCTGATAGGTATAACAATATTCCTTTGACCTCAAGGCTTGAGTGGGCAGCACAACATGGTGTTGATTTTTATTACAGTTTTCATGCTGCTGAATATATTGCGGTCAAAGATGATTTCAAACCTTTCTTTGAACATGGATATGATATATTTAGTATTGAGTTTGGCGCAAATCCGGCAATCCATTATCCTGTTCCTAATATTTTAAAAGATATTGATTATGTTCTTCTTGCATCTTCAAACTGGGATAAAATTAAACGGTATAAAGCATACCTTAGTGAAATATTTTCAACTTTTAAAGGCTTTATAGATGGACCGGGTTGGGGATTCACAAAAGATACCCAGGGGTTATCAAAAGACCGTTATATTTATGGACGGGCGAAAATTGGATTGAACCTGCATCTTGATGTGCAGGTTGTGGAACCAAGCGAACTTAACGAAAGAACATATATACTTGCTGCCTGCGGAGTTCCCCAACTAATAGATAATCCAAACTTGTTGCCCTTACGTTTCGATGAACAAGGCTTTTTTATTGCACAAAATCCTAAAGAGTATTTGGAACTTTTCCAATACATATTGCATAATCGAGAAGATGCAACGAGAAAAGCCCTTATTGGGCAAAAAGAAGTATTTGAAAAACACACTTGGTATCATCGAACTGAAAAATTCAGCCTTGAATTGTATGATAACCTTTTTTCTCAAACCAGTGAGATAAGTTCAGGTCGGGCAAACAAAAACGAAACATATGTTTTGAGGCAAGATCAGGGCTTGCTTAATTGTGACGAAAATGAGAATCTTGAAAATAACATGCACAATGATTTAAAAGGTGTTAAAGACGATTACTTCCTTGATATTATACGTAAAACAGGAAAATGGAATGAAAAAGAACCGCTCAGACTCCATCTTGGGTGTGGAGAGCAATACCTTGAGGGTTATATAAACATAGATTATCCCCAGGGTCAGCATAATGTGATGAAGATAAAGGCTGACCTTTTTACAGATATTTTACAGCTTTATTTTCTATCTGAAAGCATTGACGAAATCAGATTGCACCATGTTTTTGAGCATTTTAACCGTGTTACAGCAATTGCCCTACTTATAAAATGGCATTCTTGGCTTAAAGTGGGTGGCATTTTACACATTGAAACACCTGATATTATGGGGAGTGCAAAAACACTACTTTCTGACATGAGTTTTAAAACAAAAATGGGTGTTATAAGACACCTTGTAGGTGATCAAGCTGATGGTTGGGCTTATCATATTGAACAATGGTTTCCCGAACGATATGTACATACTTTGACATTGTTGGGATTTAAGGATATCAAAACACGTTCGTTTTCATGGACGGGGGATCCATATCTTTCCAATGTTGAAGTGACCGCAAGAAAAGCCGAAAAAATAGAGCTTCAGAGGCAGATTAATGCAGCCGAAAAGATTCTTTCTTACAGTATGGTTGCAGATGTTGAAAAACCAACTCACCAGATATGGGTTGGGCAACTTAAAGAGATATTGCTTAATGATGTTTATCAAGATAGAGCGGCATTCAAAGACAATATGGAAAGTGTCAAAAGGATAGAAGATTTATTTAGTTCATTCAAATCTGATATACCTTTTGATGTGATTTCCAATTTTAACCAAATAAACCGTGACCAGTGGGTAATTGATAGAGCATCTTCAATTCCTGCAGGTTCTTTTGTGATTGATGTAGGGGCAGGGACGTGCCCATACCGGTCTTTGTTTGATCACTGCGTTTATATAACACATGATTTCAAAAGATATGAAGGTGTTAAACTTGGTGGAGCTTATGAATATGGACAAATAAATTATGAATCAGATATAAAAAACATTCCTGTTTCTGACAATTTCTTTGATGTAGTCCTTTGTACCGAAGTGTTGGAACATGTTCCGGAACCGTCTGAAGCAATAAGGGAAATGACAAGGATATTAAAGCCAGGTGGAAGATTGTTAGTTACTGCCCCACTTGGCTCGGGGTTGCATCAAATGCCTTACCATTATTATGGAGGTTTTACGCCAGAATGGTATAAGTATTTTTTCCCAAAATATGGCTTAAAAATTGTTGATATTACCCCTAATGCTGGGTTTTTGAAACTGCTTGCCCAGGAATGTATGCGCTTAACTTGGATGATGTCAAAGAATCACGAATATTTTCGTGGTAAAGGCGATTTTATTCATAAGCTATTTGGAGAATTGATACCTCAATTTCTTTTTAGCTTGAAGGAGGATAATGTTGTATTTTATCAACATACAATAGGATACCACGTAGAGGCTGTCAAGGAAGCTTCTATACATGACAATGAGGCGTTTCATATGCATAAAACATCCGAGAGTATAAAAGATGATGCAACAATAACAAAAGATTCAATTAAAGTTTCGGAAGGAAAAACTTATCAAACTAAAGGGATTACTTTCAGCAAAGATAGAGCTATGCAGCTTGAATGTACTATAAGGTCTTTCATGGCATATTGTCAGGATGTTGACATGATTGATCTTATTGTGTTTTACAAAGCATCCAATAATAATTACGAAAGTCAATATGGTGAACTGAAAAAAGAATATCCCAACGTTGTTTTTATAAAGGAGAATTATTTCAAGGATGATCTTGTCAATTTGATTTCGGAATACAAGAAAGTCCTTTTTCTTGTTGATGACAACATTTTTGTGCGTGAGTTCTATTTAAGAGATATGGCTCAAGCGTTGGATGATCATCCAGAATCGCTTGGTTTTTCTATGCGATTGGGCAAAAATACTAACTATTGTTATATGCTCAGCAAACCTCAGGCTTATCCGTTATTCAAGGAGATCGATAACAATGTTTTGTTATATGAATGGTTGTCTGCAGAGTGCGACTTTGGGTACCCCCTTGAATTATCAAGCTCTTTATACCGGACTGAAGATATTTTGCCATTTATAAAACAACTTGATTTTGTTAACCCAAATACACTCGAAGCGCTTATGGATGCAAATAAAATGGTATATGCTCAGAGTAAGGGTAAGTTATTGTGTTTTGAACAATCTGTTACATTTTGTAATCCTGTAAATGTGGTGCAAAATGTTTTTAAAAACAGACATGGTGGCACTGAGACATATTCTCCTGAAAGACTTTCGAGACTGTTTGATGATGGTTATCGCATAGATGCACAGATGTTTATGAATTTTGTCCCAAATTCTTGCCATCAGGAAAAGGCATTAGAATTCATCAATAGGTATACTGGCGAAAGGCTAAGCATGGAAGGCGATGGATTTCCTCTTGTTTCCATAATGATTCTAAACTACAGCAGACTCAATGATATAAAAATGTGTCTTGATTCTATAAAAAGAAACACACCTGAAAGACATGAGATCATTGTTGTTGATAATGCCTCTAATGATGGTTCAATAGAATACCTTCGGACAGTGCCTGAGATTGTCCTTGTGGAGAATAAGGAAAATATTGGTTGTCCTCCCGCGAGAGCACAGATGATGTCTTTAGCAAGGGGTGACTATGTTGTGTTTTTGGACAATGACACCATTGTTTCAAAAGGTTGGATTGCAAAATTTATATCTCACATGAGAAATAACCCTCAAATTGGTATTTTGGGACCTAGGTCCAATTATGTGTCCGGTCCTCAAATCGTTAAAGATGTCTCGTATAAGAATGTCGGTGAATTTGAAGCCTTTGCAGATAGGTTTTCAGAGGAACATAAAGGTCAACTGACCCCGACCAACAGGCTTATTGGATTTTGTATGTTTATCGATAGAGGTGTAATTGAAAAAATCGGGTCAATCGATGCATCCTTTGGTAAATTTGGCTTTGAAGACGATGATTATACATGGCGAGCATATGTTGCTGGATTCAGACCCGCTATTGCCCATGATGTATTTATCCATCACACAGGGGGACCGCAAGGGTCGGGAAATAAGGAATACAATATACTTCTTTTAAATGCATGGGATATATTTAAAAAGAAATGGGATTTACCAGAGCATTTAAAATATGGCGAATATTTTGATTTTAATAAAATAGTATCCCGAGGATTTGATAAAAAAAGACATTATATTGAGCTTTCCGATCCTGAATCAGTTATGAACCTTGTTTATAATAAAAAAAATCAAATTCCCATTATGGTTGAATACTATTATAAACAGGCAATAAAAATGAAGGAAAATGATGATATTGACAATGCGCTCGATAAACTCGAACTGGTTTCTCGAATTGACCCTTTGTATGCAGAAACTTACAACGATATGGGAGTATTGCATTATATAAAGGGGGACAAAGACAAAGCCATTGACCTTTTAAAAAAGGCTATCGAGTTAGACCCGAAAAAAACAGATGCATTAAAGAACATAGCAGATATCATGCTTGAATCGGGGAACATAGAAGAGGCAATAAAATATTATGGCATTGTTCTTGAAGAAGAAAGGGATGATATAGATACCCTGCTTATAATGGGTAGCCTTTGTTTGCAGAATGGTCAGTTGGATGATGCACTCATGTTCATTGAAAGGGTTCTTGTTGTTGACCCAGACAATGCATCGGCAAAGGAGATTATGCAAAAAATCAAGCATATATCATAATTTTTAGCAAATTCCTGTTAGGTCTTTTTTGCATGATATTAAGCAGGAATGGCAATATGATTAATTGTATTTGATGGACAAAGATATGGATCGAATGAAAATTAAAAATAAAATTTTAGAGACTAAAAGGATTCTTAACCAAATAATGTCGGATGATATATTTTTTGAGAGTGTTATTAAAGTGGCAAATGCATGTATTGATTCAATAAAAAATGGAAAAAGTTGAAGATGTTATACTGATGCAGGAGTAGAAAATAAATGTGAAACTTTAGTTAATAAATCCATCGAATTGTCGATAATATTTTTAAGGGGATTTGTGTTGTGGACGCATCTTATATAGAAGATTATATTGAATTGACCAGAAAGGCATTGGATGAGCATGACCCTGATAAATTCATAGATTTGCTTATGCAAAGAAAGGTTTTTCTGGAATGCATGATGAAGGAAAACGATTTAATCGATGTCGATGAAGCGCAAAATTATCTCTTACAGGAGACGGATATTATAGAAAGGTTAGAGGAAGAACGAAAAAAACTGTTAAAAGAGATGGATGCGCTTTCTCAGAGCAAAAAAGCCGTAAAGAAATACTCTCCAAGATTTCCATTCCCGCCCATGCCTGTTTTTTTTAATAAAAAGGGCTAAATTTTCTTAAGTTTTAAAAATAATATCCGATAACTATATCAGGTGATAAAATGACGATATCAGATTACCAGATAAGCAATGTTATAAGAAGCTACACGATGAACATGAAAGCCAAATCAAAGGTGGGCGAAAAAGAGCCTGTCAATGGTTCTGGTTTTAAAGAAGATAAGGTGTTGATATCTGAAGAGGCGAAAAGGATATTATTCGAGAGAATTGGAGAGCACATGGCTGAGAAGCTTAAGGGACACGATGAAGAAAGACAAACTGTTTCAAATTCTTATAGTTGATGACAATGCGGAGATCAGGGAAATTGTTCAGGAATATCTTGCTGACAGTGACTGCCAGATCGAAGGCGCAAGTAACGGAAAAGAGGCTTTAGAGAAGTACAACGAAAATCCTTACGATATAATTATCACAGATCTAAAGATGCCTGGAATATCAGGTATCGAGCTCATAAAACTCCTGAAACAAAAAACCGATACAATCGAATTTGTCATTATTACAGGCTATGCGTCTGTTGACACTGCAATAGAAGCTGTTAGGATAGGTGCATTTGACTATATCGTCAAGCCTTTCAGAATGGAGGAACTCAAGGTTACGATAAAAAATGCAAAAGAAAAAATCATCCTGAAAAGGGCAAATGAGGAACTCTTGGATAAACTGAAACGGTTTCATTCAGAAATCGAGAAATATAAAAAATATGATGCCGAAAAAAACACTTCCACCGAATCCGTTGATGAGGAGCAAAAAAATCACACAGAGAGACTCGTCGATAGCATAAAGTATCTGGGAAGGCTTTCAAAGAATCGTTTGATGATTGAATAAAGCCAAAAGGATGTAGCGATGATTGAAGGAACAAACGTTCTAGTGGTTGACGATAATGACAGTATAATAACTGTATTATCTGATTTTTTTGCATTGAACGGTTGTAATGTCTATAGTGCCACTACCGGTAAAAAGGCGATAGAACTTATTAGGAATGAGGATATCGACGTTGCTATTCTCGATGTGAAACTGCCAGACATAAACGGCGTTGCACTTCTTGAGACTATAAAAGACGAAAAATCGACAATCGCTGTAATCATGATGTCCGGTTATAAAGACCATGACGCAATAGTTGATGCCATGAAGAAGGGGGCGTCGGATTTTCTGTTGAAACCCTTTGAGCTCGACAAATTGATACTGATTATGATGAGGACATTGAGGGAACGGTCTATTCTTGTGGAAAAAGAGCATATCTATAAGAGCCTTGAAGACAAGAAAAGGATTGAACTGTTAAACAGGGAGCTTCAGGCGAAGATTAAAGAACTTACCACGACTTACAATATTGCCAGCAAATTCAACTCTCTCAGCATTTATGATGATGTATACGAAAAAACACTTGATATTATATCTGAGGTACTCGATGCCAAGATTTGCAGATTTTATTTCTTCGATGATTGCAGCAGAGAGCCTGTGCTTTATAAAGAGAAAAGGGCAAGCAATGGAAACGGCGATGTTCATCATGACGATAAAATGGTTTTTGGAGACGATGTTCTGAACCGTTTGAACACACAAAAAAGATATTTTGTCAAGGATGACCAGTTGTTTCTGCCTATCAAGGTCAAAGATGAGCATATCGGTTTTGTAATGGCTGTTAAAAATCGAAACAGTCTTGATACAAGCAAGTTGCCCTACCATGACAGCGATATCTTTTTTATGAAACTCATAGGAGAAAAGGCATCTGCCCAGATTGAAAACAGAATATTGTATGAAAGTCTTTTTGAAAATGTGTTCCAGACACTTACCTGTTTGATTGATGCAATCAACAAGAGAGACACGTATACTGAAGGTCATTGCAACAGGGTTACCAATATGAGTCTGAAATTAGCAGAAAAGATGGACCTTGCAGGTTTTGAAAGGGATGTGATAAGGTTTGTGGGGCCCATTCACGACTTAGGTAAGATTGGCATACCAGATGCAATATTGCTTAAACCGGGCAGTCTTACGGACGATGAGTATAAAATCATGAAGAGCCATTCTGTTTTTGGTGAGGAGATCTTGAGCAGGTTTGTAATTCTTGCCAGGGAATCAAAGGTCATTAGAAGCCACCACGAAAGATACGATGGGAAGGGTTATCCTGATGCAATAGCAAAAGACGATATACCTATTGCTTCACGTGTCATCGCTTTGTGTGATACCTATGATGCAATGACTTCAAGCAGACCATACAGAAATGCAATGCAAAAACAGGATGCCTTGAAGGAAATCCAGAGGTGCTCGAAAAGTCAGTTTGACCCTTCGATCGTTGAATGTTTTCTTCCAATGATGGAAAGCGGTGATCATGATAAAGGATAACAACAGAGAATTCTTTAGGATTGAGGATCGTCTTTTAATTAAATGGAGGATCATCACGCTTGAAGAGTTTGATGAACTAAAAAACACGGTAAGATTTAGCCCTGCAAAACCTACAGATGACCCTTTAGATATAGAGCTGTTCAGGAATGCGCCGATAAAAGACAAACAGGAAAACGAACGTATTTATAGTTATCTTATGGTCATCAATAAAAAACTCGACATGATACTTGATTATTTGAACGAATCTGTTGACGAGGAAAAATATATTTCACGAAACACGAGGGTTGATATCAGCGGTTCTGGCATCAGCTTTGTTTCAGATGTGCAAATGACGTCAGGGGACTATGTTGAGATGAAAATCGCATTACCCATGTACCCCCATTTAAAGATTCATACATTGTGCAAAGTTACAAGAACCAAAACGATAGAAAAAGACCATGAAAAACTTTGGGAGACAGCCTTTAACTTTCTCGTCATAAACGATAAAGACAGGGAGATGTTAATAAATTATATCTTTATGAGAGAAAGGGAGATGCTGCGTTATAAGTTTGAGTCTTTAGGTTGATGATGTATGGACATAACAACATTATTAGGGCTGATATTAGGTGCTGGTGCAGTGGTTGCATCTTTTTTGATGGAAGGGGGACATCTATCATCATTAATACAGGTTCCTGCCATGATTATCGTTATATGTGGAACATTTGGCGCAGCGACAGTTACAATACCTTTCAGCGAAATAAAGAACCTTCCAAAATTGATGGGTATAGCCTTATCCGAAAAGAATCTCAATTTTCAACAACTGATCGATCTTATATGTGATCTTGCCACCAAATCGAGAAAAAATGGTCTTTTAAGTCTTGAGAATGAACTTCCAAAAATCAAGAATTCTTTTCTTAAAAAGGCATTACAGCTCTCAATAGATGGATTTGAAACGAGTAAAATCAGGGAGATTCTCGAAATCGAGATGTCATATATAGAAGAAAGACATAGGGTGGGTGCGTTGTTCTTTCAGAAATTGGGAGGTTTTTCCCCGACCTTTGGTATAATTGGTACGGTACTTGGGTTAATACACGCCCTGAGCAATATGGAGAGCAGTGAAAACATGGCGTCATCGATAGCGGGTGCATTTATTGCGACTCTTTGGGGTGTTGCGCTTGCAAATATCTTTTATTTGCCTATAGCGGATAAGCTCAAGGCGAAACATCAGCACGAGGCGCTTTACCTTGATATAATCTGTGAAGGGGCTATTGCCTTATCTATGGGAGATAATCCGAGGGTTATTCGTACGAAACTGATGTCGTTTTTACTTCCAAACAAGAGGGGTGATAATTTCAAATGAGACGAAAAAATGGTGCAGATGAGCATGAAAACCTTGAAAGATGGCTTTTGACATATGCAGACCTTATAACACTTTTACTCGCCTTTTTTATCATGATGTATACATTCTCAAAACAGGATGCGCAGAAGTACAACGAGGTTACGGCACATCTGAAATCGATCTTTTCAGGTGGTTCAGGTATTGCCAAAAAGGGTAACTTGGAAGGTAAACTTCCTGTGGATTTGCAGATGCAGATAGGCTCAAACGCTATGATAGAAGAGAGAATTAAGCAGGAGTTCAGGGAAATTGCAGACGAAAACGGACTTAAAAACAATATTACGGTCTTTACCGATGCGAGGGGGGTTGTGGTCAGGATTATGGACAAGGCCTTTTATGATGAAGGCAAGGCAGACCTGAAACAGGGGGCAAAAAATGCGCTTAATAAGATCATTCCCATCATGAAAGGCATAAAAAACCATATTAGAATAGAAGGGCATACAGATGATACGCCTATCAGCAAGGGCGAATTCAAGTCAAACTGGGAACTGTCTGTCAGGAGGGCAACAGAGGTTGTAAGATATATTGTAGAGAAGGGACCCATCGCCCCCGATAGGGTTTCTGCGACTGGTTATGCTGAATATCGACCAATAGTAAGTAACGACACCGCAGAAAACAAGGCATTAAACAGACGTGTTGAAATCATTATAGAAAACACCAAACAAGTCCTTTAACATCGAAATATATTTTTTGCAAGTTTTTCAGCAGGACAAGTCTGGCAAGCTGCAGATTGTTCTTATAAGGTTTTTGTCTGTGAATGGTTTGTTAAGGAATGCGTCGACATGCTCTTCTTTCAGAGATTCCCTCTGGCGTTCACTCATAAAACCGCTTGCTACGATTATCTTTGTATCGTTGCATATCTTCCTCATTTCCTTGAGGACCTTGTCGCCTTTTATCCCTGGCATTATCATGTCGAGTATTACCAGGTCTATATTATTGTGAGATGTTTTGAAGATTTCTATTGCCTCATTGCCGTCTTTTGCCTCAATGACCTTTAATCCCGCATCAGTCAGAACACCATTTACAAATTTCCTTATCGTATCTTCGTCGTCGACAACAAGTGCATGGAGTTTTGGCTTTATACGCCTTGTGGAATCAATTTTTTGAGATAAATTATTGGTTTTTTTTACGGCATTTACAGGTAGATAAATAATAAAAGTTGTTCCTTTCCCAGGTTTGCTATCGATTTCGATAAAGCCACCGTGATCAGAAATTGTCTTTTTGACGAGATAGAGTCCAATGCCTTTATTTGTATCATTTCTCTTTGTGCTGAAATATGGCTCAAAAATCCTCTGTTTTAGTTCTTCGCTTATCCCAGCTCCAGAGTCTTCTATTTCGATTGTTATAAAACCCTTTTTTTCTGTATCTTTGCGCCCGGTCGTTACGCACAGATGGCCTATACCATTCATGGCATCCTTTGCATTGATAAATATGTTGAGCAATGCATTCTGGATTTCCGTCTCATTTCCTTTGATTAGGGATACCTGTTCGCTAAGATGCTTATCGATCTCAATATCCTTATAACTTGTTTCGACCAAGAAGATTAAATCATTCATAATTGCATTGATATCGACAATGCCAGCACTATTTCTCTGTCTCCTCGAAAAGTTCAAAAGATGCTGTGTGAGTTTTGCAGCGTTTTTGGCTGAACTTTCAATGGCTGCAGCATATTTTGAAAGCCTTTCGTCCTTTTCAAGATGAGTTTTCATGAGAGATGCGTACCCAAGTATACCGGTTAAATGATTATTGAAGTCATGCGCAATACCGCTTGTAAAAAGGCTTATGCTTTCAGCTTTACCCTTTTGAATTTGTTGCTGATTATCTATGTTTTCTTCTGTTGTATCCCTCAGGTGGGCACACTTCAAAAATCCGTTCGAGAAATGACCTTTTTCTAACGGCCAGCACCTTAAATCGAATACCTTGTAGGCATGTCCGATTTGATATTCGACCTTTCCGTTAAACATCATATCATCCGAAGCGATTTTGTCATCTATGTTGTGAAAGATGCCCGCAAATGATTCGCCGACAAGATGGTTCTTTTCACCCTTGAATTCATCGTCCGCCCTTTTGTTTGCATAGACGACAAAACCATTTTTATCCAATAAAAATAAAGGGTCAGGCAGGTCATCGAGCATTTTCTCGAAAATCTTGTTGCGGGAGTCGTTTGCTGGGTTTAGAGCCAAATCTTGAGACGTGGTCAGCAGCATACTGAAAACATCGCATAACATCTTGAGTTCATTTAAAAGTTGTTTATTGATTGAACCAGAATATCTTTTGCCCAAAACCATGTGACCGATGATATCCATATTGTTATTTATCGGGTACACATAAACGGCCTTGTAGCCATTGATGTCATTGAACAGGGCAGGGGACATTATACCTGCACAGATTCCATTTAACATACCTGGTTCAGGAATGTCGTCTGTATTGTCGATACTGAAATATTTGTATTTATCCCCGTTTACGTCGTTTATCAAAACCATACAAAAGTCAAAACCCATTTCTTCGACAAATATTTCAGGGGCATATTCGATAATTTCCTTTTTATTATTTATGCATTGGAGCATGCGTATTATAACGGAATAATTGTTTGCCGCCCTTTCATAAAAATCCCATTGATAAGAAATTGAGTCTCTTACGATGTACTCGTCTTTTGTCAACAATTTATGCTTATAACCTCCATATACCTATTTATTTCCTGTTCTATCTCATCCTTTACTTTCAGTAATATCAATTGTTCGGGATTTATATTGTAATCCGGCCTTCTGTAAAAATTATTCGATAACTGTGTGATCCTGATGAGTTCCTTGTATTTATCTGTAAATGTATCTTTATGGTGGTGCTTTATGACACTGCAGATCGCCTCAGGCATTTTCCATTTTTTTCCTATGATGTATCCGATCTCCTGATGGTCAATCCCGAGTGCATCTTTTTCTATTTCGCTGAGAGAATTTCCATTCATATTTGCTTTTTGTAGTAAAGAATGGTAGTTGTGCACGTCAGCATAAAATATTATCTTGCCTATATCGTGCAGCATGGAGGATATATATGCCTTCTGAGGGTCTTCGGCATATGTTTTTTCTGAAAGCACCTTTGCTGAACAAGCCACCGATAATGAATGTTTACAGAAGTCAAAAAGATCCTTTCGCCTGATAGAAATTGTTTTCTTGATATTTTCAATGAATAACAGGCAGATGATAATACCTTTTGTTTCCTGTAAACCTATATTTAAAATTGCCTGAGATAGACTGAAGATTTCAGCTCCACGATTGTAATATGCTGAATTTGCAATGCCTATAATTTTTGCAGTTAAAAAAATATCGTGTTCAATTACATCGCGTAAATCATTGACAGATATGTCCGAATTCCCAAGAATCCGGATAGCATTATTCAAAGTACCGTTCAATGATGGGATGATTTTTAGATCAGAGGCCTTTTTTAGTAGTTTTTCTCTCATGGTAACTATATTGTTTTCTTGTTATGGATTACCCCTGCATCATTATTAGAGAATCTGAAACTAGCGGCTGTTTTATGAAGTTTCATGGACAGCTCCAATATTTTGTTTGCAATTCCGTTGGTTTCTTCTGATGATTTTGATGTCTCATGAGAAATGAGTGCAATTTCCTCGATATCTTTTGTTATCGCGTCAGTCGTCGATGACATCTGTTCTGTTGCAGAGGCTATTTGTTCGATCATCAGTTCGAGCTCGTTAGCCTTTTTTACAATAACCGTAAGGGCATCTCCTGCCTGTTCAGAAAATGTAACACCTGTGTTTACCTTTTCGGAAACGCGTTTCATCGAATTGACGGCGTCAGTCATTTCATCCTGTATGGTTTTGATGGTTGTGCCTATTTCAGATGTTGCTTTTGATGTTCTTTCGGCGAGTTTTCTGACTTCATCGGCCACAACGGCAAATCCTCTGCCCTGCTCGCCAGCGCGTGCTGCCTCGATGGCGGCATTCAATGCGAGAAGGTTTGTTTGGTCAGCGATATCGTATATGACAGCGATTATATTGCCGATATGTTTTGAACGTTCGCCAAGTGAGGTGATAAGTTTTTCAAACTCTCCAACCTTATCCGCAATCTCTTTTACTTCAGTAACCGCTTTGTTTACAATATCTTCACCACCTTTTGCCACCTTCACCGTATCGGTTGTATAGATTGCGATCGAACCAATATTTTTTGCGACATCTGCAACGGTCATTGATGTTTCTTCCGCTGACGTTGCCACCTGGGTGGAACGCGATGCCTGGTCTGTTGCCCTGTGCAGCATCTTTTCCGCGCTTACATTTAGTTCATGGCCTTTTTCCTCAAACCCCTCTGATGCTGTTTTTATATCCAATACAACAGTCTTCCATTTTTCAATCATATTTTTCATCGCACCGAGAAGCTGACCAACCTCATCCTGTCTCTCTGCTATTATTTCCATGCTCAGGTCGCCTTCGGCGAGCTTATTGGCAGATTTGACCAGGTATTTGAGAGGCCCTAGAGCCCTTTTTGTGTATGTATAAATAAAAACATTTACCAATACGATCAATATAACGGATATAACAGATATAAAGAGCATGATACGGTTAAAAGCAGCAAAGTAATGACTTTTTGGTATACCTATATAAAGGGCGCCAACAGTTTTACCATCCTTGCTTCTTGTTGGTTCGAAAACAACGAAATGACTTGTGCCGTTTATATCCAGCCTGCCTCGGAAGGTTTTGCCGTTCTTGATAACGCTATCATAAATGTCTGATGGTAGTTTTGTGCCCGTAGAACGTTTTCCTTCTTTATCGAATATGCTTGTTGAAATCAGGGTATCATCCAAATATATCCCTGTTGTACCTGTAAATATCTGTTTCATCTTGTCGACAAGCTGGGTGTCATCGTTTAAGCCGTAAAAACCGATGAGCAGTTTGTTGTCCTGGACGTTGATATTGGTTGTTTTTATCCTTTCCTCGAGCGGGGACGAACTGTTTGACAGCCCCCCGTCTTTTGATAGCAAAAGCTCCCAGAATACCTTAATCTCTTCGTCAAGGGCAACGTCCACCTGTCTCAACATGTCAATTTTTATCAGCCACAAACATACAACGGCGGTCACAAGGATGCTTATAATTACAGCTACTGAGCTGAAAATCGTGAATTTTTTTCTGAGGCTGAGCCCCTTCATTCTGTTTGCCCCCCATTTACGAGATGGTATAGCACATGTGGTTTATTACATATGTTATCGCCAAATAATGGAATTACTTAAGTAGAAAACACGGATGTTTTGATATAAACTTAAACATTTCAAGCTATGTATAGGGCTTGCATTTATTGGGATAAACTGTTAACTTAATAATATATCAATGGAATATTTGTATCAAAATTAAATGTGAACGCATTAAGTTTTTTGGGTAATTGTCCGAAAACATATACAAAGATGATGTAAAGAACGGTTTTTCGCTGATTGAATAATTCTGTATTTTTAAGGAGTAATGGTTATGAAGATTGAGCAGGCTGTATGGACAAAAGAGAATGGTTGGTCAAATGATATAAAAAAAGTGCAGAATTTGGATACACAGTTGATTTTGTTTTTTGGATCTACAAATAAACTTAAACGCCATGATTTTATAGATGGCATAAAAAGTACATGTCCAAAGGCACATATCCTTGGTTGCTCCACTGCTGGTGAGATTTATGGTACGCGGGTATTGGATGATTCAATCGTTGCGACGTTCATCGAGTTTGAGAAATCATCTTTTATGGGTTCATGTGTAAAGTTGAAGGATGTTGACAGTAGCTATCATGCAGGCGAGAGACTTGCTAAGTCCATCGATAAAGAAGGGCTCGTACATGTATTTGTCCTATCTGACGGAACTGGTGTCAACGGCAGTGAACTTGTAAATGGACTTGCGAGGAACCTGCCGAAGGGTGTAGCGATCACGGGTGGCCTTGCAGGAAATGGCGAACATTTCGAAAAGACCCTTGTGTTCTGGGATGAAACACCAAAAAAGAATAATATTGCAATAGTAGGTTTCTACGGTAAGAACCTCAGGGTCGGCTATGGCTCGATGGGTGGATGGGACCCGTTCGGGCCAGAGAGGCTGATCACGAAGTCCGACGGAAACGTACTCTATGAATTGGATGGTCGTTCAGCCCTTGAAATATACAAGGTTTATCTTGGTGGACATGCGTCGGGTCTTCCAGCTACAGGTCTTTTTTTCCCCTTGCAGATAAGGACAACGAAAGGTGAGGATAGAATCGTAAGAACAATTCTATCTATAAATGAGGATGACCGTAGCATGACCTTTGCCGGTGATATGCCTGAAGGTGCATATGCGAGATTCATGAAAGCGAATTTCGAGCGCATTATCGATGGTTCTAATGGTGCTGCAAAAGAAACTCAAAATGTATTGGGTTTTGTTCCAGCCGAGCTTGCGATTCTCATAAGCTGTGTGGGAAGGAAGCTTGTTTTGAGGCAGCGCACCGAAGAGGAGGTTGAGGCGGTGCGGGATGTGCTCGGAAGACAGACTTTCATGACAGGGTTTTATTCATATGGAGAAATTGCCCCCTTTGGATATGCTTCGGATTGTGCATTACATAATCAGACCATGACAATCACTGCTTTTACCGAGGTATGACTATATTGAAAAGAGAATACCACAATTTACTAAAAAGACAGTTAAAGAAGATTTTCGGAGAAGATTTTGTAATCCCGAAAGAGTGGCGGGGGTTTATCAGTGCGGTGGATAATGCTTACAAAGAGTTTGATATAGACCGAAAAATGCTTGAGCGTTCCCTTGAGCTTAGCTCACATGAACTGCTCCAGAAGAACGCTGAATCAAGGGCGATATTTGAAGCGATGCCTGACCTTTTCTTTCGTATTGCCGATGACGGTACGATATTGGACTGCAAAGCCGGGAATACAAAAGATCTTTATCTTTCAAGGGAGAGGATCATAGGCAGCAATTTTTTCAATTTCCCAATAGAAGGTGTGAGGGAAAGATTCAGGGATGCGATAGGTAAAGTAAAGAAGACGTCTTCAATGATGGTAATTGAATACGATATGGAGGTTAATGGCGAGGAACGTTCGTTTGAGGCAAGGATATTTCCCTTTCAGGATCAGGTTATTGCAATCATCAGGAACATAACGCAACAAAAAAGTGCTGAACATGCGTTACGTGAGAGTGAGGAAAAATACAGAAGTATTTTTGAAAACGCTGTAGAAGGTATTTTCCAGACGACAACAGATGGTTTTTATATTAACGCTAATCCGTCGTTGGCGAAGATGCTTGGCTTCGATTCAGTGGATGAATTGATAAACAGTTCATACAACATAGAAGAACAACACTATGTAGTAACGGAAGACCGTCTGAAATTTAAAAAGATCATCGAAAGCCAAGGTCAAGTCAATAGGTTCGAGACGCAGGTGTACAGAAAGGATAAATCCAAAATATGGATTTCCATCAACGCACGTAAAGTAAGGGATTCATCAGGCAATACCATGTTTTATGAGGGAACCATAGAGAACATTACCAATCATAAGCTCGTTGAGGAGGCGCTTTTTGAATCAGAAGAAAAGTACCGCAGCATCGTTGAGGAATCTCAATTCGGTGTCTTTATCATCCAGGATGGATTGTTCAGGTTTGTGAACAATAAGTTTTGTGAGATTCATGGTTATTCTGCCGATGAGGTTGTTGACAGAATGGGTCCGAAGGATTTTCTTTTACACGAAGACCTCCAAATGGTTGAAGAGATCATGGGGAAACGACATGAAGGCAAAAATAAAAGCGAAGAAATCTTTTTAAGGATACGTCAAAAGGGCGGGGAAATAAGGCAGCTAAGGGCAATAGGAGGCTTTGTATTATACAAAGGTAGACCAGCAATAATAGGAACAACCATTGACGTGACCAAAGAAAAGGCGCTTGAGCAGCAACTTGTCCAATCGCAGAAGATGGAATCCGTCGGTAGACTCGCCGGCGGTATCGCACATGACTTCAATAATATGCTTGGCGTTATACTTGGCAATACCCAGCTTGCAAAGATGAACATATCACCGGTTAATAAGATAAACGAATATCTTGTTTCAATTGAAAACGCAACAACGAGGGCAGCGGATTTTGTTAAACGGCTACTCGCCTTCAGTAGGCAACAGGTACTGGAATTGAAGGTTATAGACTTAAACGATGTGGTAAAGGGTTTTAAAAAGATGGTTCACAGGGCAATTGGTGAGGATATTGAGATGAGTTTTGTCACAAAACCGCAACTACCCAAGATTAAAGCTGATGCTGCCCAGATAAACCAGATTCTGCTCAACCTTGTGGTAAATGCTCGTGATGCCATGCCAGAAGGTGGTGAGTTGTCAGTCGATATTGCCCCTATAAAGATATCTGAAGAATACAGTATGTATAACATGGAGGCCAAGCCTGGCGATTATGTCATTATATCGGTTACTGATACGGGGAGTGGTATGGACAAAGATACGCTAAACAAGATATTTGAGCCGTTCTTTACGACACGAAAGGATGGAAGCGGACTTGGTTTATCTGTTGTTTACGGGTTGGTCAAACAGCACAAAGGTTTTATAAATGTCTACAGCGAACTAGGTGTTGGCACGACCTTTAATGTGTATCTGCCTTCCGTTGAGGATGATATTGAGACGACAGAGGAAGAGGACAAGAAAACAATAAGAGGCGGAAACGAAACAATATTGATTGTCGAGGATGAAGAAGAACTGAGGGAGATTGCGTCTGAGATGCTCAGCATGCTTGGGTACAATGTCCTTCTTGCATCAGATGGGGAAAAGGGCATTGATATTTTTAAAGAAAATACCGACGATATACATCTTGTTATAATCGATGTTGTTATGCCTAAGATCGGTGGTCGTGAAACATATGAGGAGATGAAAAAGATTAAGTCTTCTGTGCGAGTACTTTTCGTGACAGGGTACAGCCTTGATGGCATTCACACAAACTTTATTCTTGAGGAGGGCATCGACGCCATTCAAAAACCATATTCTTTAGAGACCATTGCAAGGAAGATAAGGGAAGTCCTGAGCAAAACGATATAATGCAGATTCAACGCATGAAACAATATGAAAAGATTACTATCGGCCCTGGTGAATTTTATGCGACGGATAGGGTAGTCATGTTAACCACATTGCTTGGCTCGTGCGTATCTGCATGCTTATATGACCCCTATAATTAAGTTCAGTAGAATTTTTGCAAAATGAGAAGATTCCTCTGGTGTCTTCTGATTTAGGGGGTTTATCGGGCAAAAGCAGATGTTGATCTGTGGTAATGTTTGAAGGCTATGCTCAGCGTATAGCAACCCCTCCTACTATAGGGTCAACGATATTTCGTTCCTTTATAATTTCAACCATTCTATCGTTCAGTTTAATGCCCTTTGGAAGTATTTTTATCCCTGAGACTGAATAGACATCTTCTTCCAAGACCATCCCTGATTTCAATTCTTCGATCGATATCTTTTTTGAGGTAATTGCAGCCCCTCTCTTTTTATCTGATAGATAATTGATGAGATGTGTCGTGATGTAAGGATCAAGTAATGTACCTATAGCCTCTCTTATTTTTGCAATGGTGTCCTGAAATGAATGACCCATCATGAATAACTCTTCCTGAAGGTTGATAGCCCTTAAAATCCTTGCCCCAATACTGATCTCTTCTTTCATAAGGCCGTCAGGTGTTCCTGAACCATCATAATTTTCCAATAGGTGGCCCACATCGTAGGCCGCATCCTTATAACCGGTAATTGTAGACAAAATCAACGAGCCTACCAGAGGGAACTGACGGTATATCTCGATTTCTTTTTGTGTCAGATGTCTTAAATCAGCTTTGGCAATCTTTTCAGGAAGACCTATTTTACCGATTTCGTGTAAAGTTGCTGCGAACAGTATTATTTTTGATTTTTCTGTATCAAGCCCAAGCTCCTTTGCAATATATTCTGCAATCGCCCTTGAATCATCGGCTCTTTTGCTTGAGCCAGGAATGTGTATTTCGAGAATCTTGAGCAGGACACCGACTAATTGTTTGACGTTTCTTTCGAGTTGTTCGTTTGCTGCCTGAAGTTTTTGTTTTTCTTTAATAAGATCGTTTTGTAATGTTTTTATTTTGAGAAATGCCTTGACTTTACCAAGCAAGACCTTTGCAGATATGCTTTTTTCTATATAATCATCTATGCCTTGCTCGAGACCATTAATCTTTTTTGATATATCGGTTTCAGCGGTAAGGAGAATAAAGATTGAGCTTGAGATCTCTGCGTCATTTCTTACCTGACGACAAAATTCAATGCCATCTGTTCCAGGCATGTAATAATCACTGATAATGATATCAGGTATGATTTCCCTTGCAATCTTAATGGCTTTTTCAGCATTGTCAGCCTGATAAACACTGTATGTCTGTTCTTTTGACAGCAATGCGCAAAGCAGTGACAGCGTTGTTGGGCTGTCGTCCACGATAAGTATTTTGTAATTTTTAATATCGTTCATGTTGAATCCTATTTTGTCTGCTGCTGAGTTTTATCTGTTGAAGGTTGTTTTGGTATTGCTACAATGATGTTGACCCTTCTGTTTGAAAAATCGTTAGGCTTATCAGGGTGCTTGAGAAACATATCTGCATATCCCCTTATCTCCCTGACCTGATCCCTTTTTAAGCCGTTTTCGATTAGGAGTATCCTTGCAGAGTTTGCCCTGTCTGCACTTAACTCCCAGTTTGAGTATCCTGGGGTTACATAAGGCATTGCATCGGTATGTCCTTCAATAATGACCTTGTTTGATAGCTTTCCTATCTCTCCTCCGATAATTTTTAATAATTTTACTGTTTCCGGTTTTACCTTTGCGCTCCCAACATCGAAGAATAAACCCTCTTTATTTTCAATAAGTTCAATCTTCATACCATCTTCTGTGACACTGATCTTTATTTTATCTTTAAATTTTTCAAATGACGTGACTGATGAAATAGCCTTTTCAATCTTTGCACTTTCAATCTTCAACTTTTCCATTTCACGGTTTGTCAAGTCTGTTTGTGTCTGCAATGTCTGCAATGCCTTTGAAAGTGGTTGTTTTTCCTCCTGTTTTGGGAAAAGCACAGGCGCCGGCGGAGAACTCGACAGGGCGGCATGTATCCCGCTTCCGCCTGTAAAGACTGTCGGATCTTTAAAATATGCCGAGATAGCCTGTTTTACTGCATTGTTCTGACCAACTATCCATAAAACAATGAATAGAGCCATCATGGCAGTTACAAAGTCAGCGTATGCTACCTTCCATGCACCTCCATGGTGTCCGCCGTGCCCCTTTTTTTTTACAACTATTCTGATTGGTGTCTGATGTTTGTCTTCGCTCATTTCGTCTCTTTAACGTATGATTCCATCTCCTGGAAAGAGGGGCGGAAATCGCTCGATATCGACCTGCGTGCGAATTCAACCGCGACAATAGGATTCAAGCCTTTTGCAGAGCATATTATGCCAGATTTGATTACATTAAAAACACCAGTTTCGTCGTCATTGGCAAGGTCCATATTTGTTGCAAGCGGCTGGATAAAACCGTATGATGCAAAAATACCGAGAAATGTACCTACAAGCGCGGCTGCGACCTTGTGCCCGATCTCCTCGGGCGGACCGTTTATCGCCTGCATTGTTATCACTATTCCAAGCACGGCAGCTACAATACCCAAGCCTGGCAAGGAATCTCCTATCTTTTGGAGGATCATGCCAGGTTTTGTACCTTCTGCATGGTGTAACTCAATGTCTGAATCCATCAGTATTTCTATGTCGTGAGGCGGCACACCCCCCATTATGACAAGGCGAAGTGTGTCTGATAAAAAATTGATTAGATGAGCTTGTGACAGAAACATGGGATATCTTTGAAATATGGCACTTTCAGACGGTTTTTCGATATGTGATTCAATGGCTATGAGCCCGTCTTTTCTGATAACAATAAATAGCTCATAAAGCAGTTTTAGAACATCGAGATATGTTTGTTTGCTGATTTTGCTACCCTTGAGGGATTTTAAAATATTGTTTATGAGTTTTTTGAGCAGTTTGTTTGGGGTTGAGATGAGTAAGGCGCCTATGGCTGAACCCCCTATGATAAGAAATTCAGCAAGTTGTATGAGAACAAGGATAGGCCCACCCTCTAAGATAAACCCGCCAATGACAGATACCAGCACAACAACTATACCTATAATGACAAGCACTACATCTCCTTCCCGGTATGTCTTTGGATATGGGGGTAACATGGAAGGTGATTCTTAAGCCTTCCATTTATACCCCCATATTTCAACGATTTCATTAAACCTTAAACTGCTTTACCGATACCTGTAGTTCCTTTGAGAGGTTCGCAAGCTGGGAAGCAGCATCAGCATTTTCCTGGATGTTTCTTGCAGTTTGCTGCATAACCTCGGAGATCTGCTGAATATTATTTGCAATCTCGTTTGTCGTAGCCGTCTGTTCCTCAGAAGCAACAGCAATCTGGTTTACCTCTGTTGTTACTGTGCTAATCTGTGTGAGGATGTCTTTTAATGCATCACCTGATTTTTTAGCCTCCTCGCTTCCCTTTTCGACCTCTTTTACCCCTTCTTCCATTGAAGTTACAGCGCTTTTTGTATCATCCTGTATGGCCTGTATTGTCTGAGCGATTTCTCTTGTTGCCTCTGCGGTTCTTTCTGCAAGTTTGCGTACCTCATCGGCTACGACAGCGAAACCTCTGCCGTGTTCGCCGGCCCTTGCAGCTTCGATCGCTGCATTCAGGGCAAGAAGGTTGGTCTGATCGGCAATATCGCTTATAAGGCCGACTACGGGACCTATCTGGTCAGATCTTTCGCCGAGCTTTTTGTTGATTTTGGCAGATCCCTTCACCACTTCTTTTATTTGATTCATTGTTTCAACTGTTTTACGTACAATTGTCTCACCGCTTTCTGCAGAGGTATTTGCCTTGTCAGCACTTTTTGCAGCCATTACACAGTTTTGCGCTATCTCTGAGGATGTGGTAGACATCTCTTCACTGGCTGTTGCTACGGAATTTACCTGAGTTGCGACCTCTTCCACTGCCGCCGCCATCTGTTCCGCATTGCCGTTTAGCATGTTTGTGGCTGAGGCGACCCTGTTGCTGCTCTCTGCAACCTTCATGATCGTTTTGTGCAGCCTTTCTACAAATGAGTTAAAATGGTTGCCCATTTCACCGATTTCGTCCTTCGAGAGGATATCCACCCTTTTTGTCAGGTCGCCCTGCGTGATATATTCCATCACCTCGATTGTCTTATTTATCGGTGCAAGTATCAGCCTTGTCATGCCTATGCTTATAAAGAGAGAAAGTGCGATGGCGATGCAAAGAACTATTATCATGATAACGAGGATTCTGCTGAAAACCTTCAAAGAAAATTCATAGCTTGCCTGACCCATCTTGTGTTCGAGTTCAAGCAGTGCCTGGAGACTTTTATTGAGTATCTGAAAATTATCGTCCGCCGTGCCCATGAACATTGTTGCTGAACTCAAATCGCCCGATGTCGACAGGTCGATGACGCCTTCCACAGGCTTTTTGTATTCCTTGATCTGTTCCAGCGATGTCTGCAAAATCTTTTTTTCTTCAGGTGTTATTGACTTTGAGGTCATATTTTTCTGGATGTCCTCAATTGTTTTATTGAGGGTTATCATTTGCTCCTTTCCGAGGGCTTCAACTTTTGCGGCTTCATAATTGGCATTTACCCAGCTTATGACCTTGTATGTGTTCGCATGAACGTTTGCGATGTTGCTGACCATTTGAGCAACCGCCTCATAATTTTTGAACTTATTGTTATAGATGTCGTTGATCGCAGATTTTTGACTAACAAGACCTATGTAAGCCATTACACAAAAGATGAAGAGAAAAACCATAACAGTCATAGGTGACAATAGTAGTTTTTTTGACATGCTGAGGTCAGTAAGGTACCGTTTCATTTGATAACCCCTTTATTGTTTCCTCTTATTTTTTGTAAATTCCACATCCAAGAACCATATCGTCAACCTTCATGAAATAAGTGGATTTATCTTCAATCTTTTTGGTAACGGGGTTCGTCCATTTGTAATCTGCCCAGCCTGTTTCTTTTGTTTTAGCGCTGTCAACGATTTCTTTTATAAACAGTTTTCCGCTTGCATCCTTAAGACCTATCATGTCTTTTCCGACAAGTTTCGGGTTACCGCCATGCGCAAGTGTCAACCCCTTTAAGTCGAGTACAAATATGTAGAGGTCTTCCTTTTTAAACTGTGTGCCTTCGGTAAACTCCTTCAAAGCCTTATCTTTTCCATTTGCCTTGATAAAGGCCGCACCCTTTTTAATCATTGCCTCTGCTTCTGCCGCTGTACCTGCTGCGAGAACTTCGCCGACAACGCCTAATAAAAACAAACACATAACAGTTAGAACCAAAACCTTTTTCATTGTAAAACCTCCTGATGTTTTTTTTGAAACGTGTGTAAGACACACAATTAAAATCACCCTATGTTTGTTTCGTTGTCTTTTTGTCTTCAATACCGGCGATCATTGTCCTTAGATTGTCAACCCTTGTTTTCCAGCCCTTTAGATATCTTTTAAAGACCTCGGGTCTTTTTTCTGCGAGATTTACATATTGCTGCTCTCTCATTTTCAGATATATGTTTATATCACCTTTGGAACGATTGAGCAATTTTTTTGCCATTGCCGGATTATTAACATATGTGTCAAAATGCACGACACTTAAAGCCGGTGGAAGTGAAGATGCCCCGGATTTTTCCCAGATTTTTCTGTATATTGCCTTTACGTCTTCAACGGTAATATCTTTTATGTTGCCCTTGTAACCATTTTCATTTGCTGTAGACTGTAATATGCCGTACATTGAAGATTCCCCACTGGCCCCATCGCGGTGAACGAGGTTCTTGCCTTCATGTTTCAGCACAAAATTCAATGCCTCTTCGAATCTATCCTTTTTATTGACAGTAGTGTTTAAGGTATATGACGGTGATAATTGGTTTAATGCTGTATTTTTTTCGTTGGGTGTCTTTTGTAGTTTTTCTATGTTTTTATTAAGGATATTGCTGAATTGTTTATCCGTGGTATTGTTAATTTTAAGTATGTTGTCACGTTTTTTTTGCAAAATGTGTGACGTAAAGATCATATCGAGCATATTTGTATAGTTGGACATAGCAGTTATTGAGAAATATAGTGCAATATTGATGCCATTACCCTATTTTCTTATCCATAGATTTGAATTCTTTAACATGTCCCACGAATTCTTTCTGTCTTCTTCAGATTGATCCTTTTTGTCTTTTTGTGAGGAACCAATGGTATAAACGGTCTTTTCCTTGTCCCTTTCTACTTTTAGGTTATCTCTTTCGTCCTCAGAAAGTGCGGGGTAGGGTATGGTTAAAAGGGTAAGGATCATTATACTCAATGAAAACCTGATAAAGACACCTTTAAAATGACATAGCATAACTGTCTCCTTTTTTTGGACTAATATATTATCGCTGTTTTTCTGAAAATCATTAAGTCAGCTTTCAAAAAAAATAATATTACAAAATTATCTTAACTTTATTCTGATATTTACGATATAATGTTTATACAACTTCAGACATAAAAAAGTTTTTGGAGGTCATTATATGAACGTTCTTGTGGTCGATGATTTTGCTACAATGAGGAAGATAGTAAAGAATGTATTGAAACAGATTGGAATCGAAAGTGTGGTTGAAGCAGAGAATGGTAAGATGGCACTTGATGTTTTAAAGAAGGAGAGTATCGATTTAATTATTAGTGACTGGATAATGCCTGAGATGACAGGGATAGATTTCTTAAAGGCATGCAAGAGTGACGAAACCATAAAAAATATCCCATTCCTCATGGTTACAGCAGAGGCACAGAAGGGCTGCATCATGGAGGCAATTAAATCAGGTGTAGACAATTATATTGTCAAGCCGTTTACGCCGGATAAACTTCAGTCTGCAATCGAAAAGGCAAAGGCGAAAATAGGAAAATGAATATAGAAAAGGGAGGGAGCCGTGGATATTAAGTATATTAATCCGTTTATCATTGCAGCGCAGACAGTGTTTAAAACCATGCTTGGGATAAGTGCTGAAATGGGAAAACCGGCCTTGAAGAATGCCAACAGGACTTCCGGTGATGTTACAGGCATCATGGGGCTTGTTGGAGACAAAAAAGGTACGGTTGCAATAAGCCTAAGAGAGGCAGGAGCAAGGTTTGTTTACAAAACGCTTGTTGGAGAGGAATGCGACTCAATAAATCAGGATGTTGTTGATGCAATTGGTGAGATTACAAATATAATCTCTGGTCAGGCAAGAAAAGAGTTTGAAAAAAACGATATAAACCTGAATGCCGCTATCCCGATGGTAATAGTAGGCAAAGAAGTAGAGATGAATTTTATAACTAAAATACCTATCATATCGCTGCCTTTCTACTTTTCTCTTGATAACGATAACAGTAAAGAAAAAGAGGTGATATATATAGACTTTTCTTTTGAGTAAATGAGCAAAGAAATGCAGCAGATCGTTTAGGTTTTTCTGATCGTTTTTATGTTGTGTTTAGGCTTGCTTTTTATGGCATAACATAATATTAATAGTACGATGACAGAATCTATATCATTTGAAATAAATTACATAAAAAAATTATTTGCTTGACATGCCAAAGATTCCTATAGATAAACTCGAACCAAATATGAAGCTTTCAAAGCCAGTTATCAATAAGGACGGTATAGTTTTGTTGGGTGAAGGTACAGAACTTACAGAGGCTGTAATAGAAAAGCTTAAAAGACTCGATGTATTTACCGTAGATGTGAAGGGGGTCTTTAAACCACAAGTGTCTATGGAAAAGGCGCTCTCTGAACTGGATAGGAGGTTCGAAAAGGTTGAGCATGAGCCCTATATGGATATTATAAAAAAGGTACTTTATGAGCATATAAAAGGGCTTTATGGATAAGCTGAATCCTGAGGTATTCAAATATAAGATAAAAAATATAAATGCATTGCCTACGCTTCCGGCTACACTTAAGAGGCTTTTGAGGTTATTGGAAAAACCAAGTGTATCCTTGACAGAGATAGGCGAATTTGTGTCAAACGACCCATTTATCGCCGCAAGGGTGCTGAAGATGGTTAATTCGGCCATTTACGGTTTTTCAGGCAGGATTTCTTCTGTTAAACAAGCGGTGATTTTGCTCGGCATGAATGTTGTAAAGGGCATGTTGCTCGGGATATCTATTTTTGAGCTTATGCAGGAGACTATGGTAGGTTTGTGGGAACATTCAATGGGATGTTCTATAGCGGCAAGGCTCATCGCACAAAAAAGGGGGCTCAAAGAAACAGAAGAGATATCTGTTTCGGCCCTGCTCCATGATATTGGAAAGGTCATCCTCATTTTACAATATCCCGAATATTACGGATATGCGATGAAGGAGTCGGCAGAAACGGGGGTTCTAATTGGTTTGTCGGAAAAGAAGGTGTTCCCAGCGGATCATACAGAGGCAGGCGGTTTGGTAACAGAAAAATGGAGATTTCCGAATGTGCTCACTGAAATCATTCGTTACCATCATAGACCACATTTGTCCAAAGCGTTCTCGTATGAGGCATCTATAGTTTGTTTGGCTGATATTCTCGTAAGGGCAAGGGGTTTTGGTTTTGCTGGTGACAACCTTGTTCCTTCTGTAAATCCCGATGTCTGGAAAAGGCTTGATATGACGGAAGAAGACCTGAGGGACATCTTCAAAGAGATGGAAGAACCGATGGCAGATGCCGACACACTGAATCTTGAATAAGTAAACAGATGAAGAATATTATTGTTGTTTCAAAGGATACCGTTTTAATTGCGTTTATCAGCAAAATATTTGATCAAAGATACAATGTAGTTGCCTTTAAGGGTATAGAATCAGCACTTGACTTTATATACAACACAATTCCAGCATTGTTGATTGTGAGATTAGACTTAGGCGATAATGTGACAATAGGTGTTTTGGGTGCAATTAAAGAAGACCCAATTTTCAGCCAAGTACCTGTGATGGCTGTTTTTGGGTCTGACGATATACTGCCGGAATGGGATATGTTTTTTGTAGATGACTATATCAGAACGAAGGAACTTGAAAGAGAAATGACAAAAAGAGTGGAACTCTGTATTACGAGGTCCGAGAAGATTGTCGAGATAAACCCACTCACAAGGTTGCCGGGTAATATCTCAATAAACAAACAGATACAGGCGAGACTCGATTCCGGCGAGTCATTTGGTCTTGCATATCTTGATATCAACCAGTTCAAACCATTTAACGATAAATATGGTTTTACACGTGGAGACGAGGCTATAAAGGTGGTTGGAAGGCTTTTGCTCAACATCGTTAAAAATAAACAGATAAAAGGAAGTTTTGTAGGACATATAGGTGGGGACGATTTCGTTTATATAATGGATATGGATTTGATCGAAAAGACCTCAGAAGAGATTATTGATTCTTTTAACAGCGTTATAGGTACATTCTATGATCCTGGAGATAAATCTAAGGGTTTCATTGAATCCGTTGATAGGCACGGTGCTTTGAAGACATTCCCGATCATGACACTCTCAATAGGCATTGCAAACAGCAGGGCAGGGCATTTTTCGCACTATGGCGAAATTACAGAAATTGCATCTAAAATGAAGTCGTATGCTAAACATTCTAAGGGTAACTGCTTTAAGGTGGACAGAAGGCGAAGGCTCGACTGATATTGCGAAGGAAGGCTTAAAAACACTCCTTTTAACAGGATTTTGCCCTGTAAACCATAACAACATACTTAACAAGGTTTAGTCTTTCTTTAAGGCTAAGGACAAAGTAGAACCTGCTTTCCATTAGACTTTTCAACACTTCTTTGATTATATTTAATTCCATAATTAATATCCTCTAATTATATTATCGGCATTAATCAAATAATATTAAATTTAGATTTAGGAATTAGGATTGAAACCATAAAACCCCTTTTTGTAGAAGGTTAGATGTGTAGATGTGTAGATGTTTAGCGAAACCTCCAACCCTCCAGCCTTCTGTCTGTCATCCCCGAGTGGTTCTATCGGGGAACCATATATTCTGGATTCCCGCTAAAAGCATGCGGGAATGACAATGTTGCTGAGCATGCGGGAATGACAATGTTGCTGAGCATGCGGGAATGACAATGTTGCTGAGCATGCGGGAATGACAATGTTGCTGAGCATGCGGGAATGACAATGTTGCTGAGCATGCGGATTCTATTTCCACTTCGCAAGTGGTCCACCTACGAAGTGGTCCACTTCGTAGGTGGATTCTGTTGTGGAGCATGTGGGAATAACAGTGATGTTGGGGAATGACGAAAGGTTTTCGAATCAATTATTCAGAGCCCTCAAATTATTTTTGAACGTATCGGCAGGGATGGCTTCTGTTTAATTGCTTTTTGTACTATTTCACTCAACTCATTCAGTTTGTATGGTTTTAGTGCAACGCCTACAAAACCATATTCTGTATGGTTACCCATAATCGGGTCGTCGGAATATCCGCTGGAAACGATTGCCTTTACGTGTCTATCTAATGCAAGCAATCCTTTTATGGCATCCTTTCCGCCCATTCCTCCGGGGATAGTCAGATCCATTATAACCAGGTCAAAGGGGTTATTTTGCTCCAGCATCTTCTTATATTTGTCTATCGCCTCGACACCGTTTTTTGCGTATTCTACCTCGTATCCCAGTGTGCTAAGCATTTCACCTGCAATGTTTAAAATATCTTCATCGTCGTCCATTATAAGAATCTTTCCCTGTCCATAGACAGGTTTATTCGTTTTTCTGTTTATTGTGATATGCTCAGGAGATGCCACAAGATAAATGTTGAAGATGGTGCCGATACCTAATTCCGAATTAACCGTAATATGTCCGCCATGTTTTTGTATTATCGAAAAGGTTGTCGCAAGGCCGAGACCGGTTCGCTTTTCTTTCGTTGTAAAGTAAGGGTCGAATATTTTAGCGATATGTTCATTGGAAATCCCTATACCGTGATCCTTTATCGTAATCTTGACATAGCTGCCTTTTTCCAACTGAAGCCCTTCAATGGTAGTTTTGTTTTCAAGTATGATATTGTCAACAGCAACATCTATCGAGCCACCATCCGGCATTGCCTGCACAGCGTTAATTATAAGATTGTTTATCGCCTGACCTATCATCCCTTCGTCAACGTCAGTTGGAAAGATATCTTCAGAAATATTGAAATTGACTTGAACAGAAGAACCCCTTAAAGCAAATAAGACAGACTCTTTTATCAGCGGTTCCAATAAGATTGTTTTTTTTACAGGCACGCCACCCCTGGAGAATGTCAAGAGTTGCTGAGTTAAATCCCTTGCCCTGAATAAAGCCTTTTCAGCTTCATTTATTTTAGCATCCACCTTTTTGATGTCGTTTTTGAGATATATCTTTGCAAGTGAAATGTTGCCGAGGATCGTTGTGAGTATATTGTTGAAGTCATGTGCAATGCCACCTGCAAGCATGCCAATAGACTCGAGTTTGTTCATTTTCAACCTTTCCTCTTCCATTCGCCTCTTTTCTGTTTCAGCGAGCTTTTGTTTCGTTATATCACGGACAAAACATGCAACGATATGTTTATCCTGATATTTCACGTAGTTTGCTGTGACCTCAACGGGCAACAGTTCCCCATTTTTTTTGCAATATCTCGATTCAAACCTGAAGTGACCATCCTTTTTAGCCCGACGCCAGATTTCAGCACTTTTTTCGATGTTAAAATCATGGTCTATATCATATATCGCCATTGATTTATATTCTTCATGTGAATAGCCGAGCAATTCTATTGACGCCTCATTTGTGTACATAATGCCTCCATCGGATCGTATCCAAAAGATGCTCTCCGATGCATGGTCAATGGTAAACTGTGTGAGTAGCAGCATATCCTTTGTCTTTTTTTGCTCTGTAATATCCCTTACGATCGCCTGAACGTATGTCTCTTTATCTATTACTATTCTATTTAAACTGATTTCTGCATCGAAATTTGTTCCGCTTTTTTTTGTATGTGTCCATTCAAAAAATTGCGGTATCCCTTTTAATGTATCGTTCATCTTCTGCATACCCTTTTTGTAGGAGTCTGATCCATCGGGTTGAATGGTAGGAGACAAATACATGGGAGACTTTCCAACGATCTCTTCTTTTGTGTATCCAAATAAATTGAGAGTCTTTTTGTTGCTATCGATTATGACAAAATCTCTTATGAGGAAGATGGCGTCATATGAGTGATCAAAGAGTGTGCGGAATTCTAACTCACTTTCTACGGTCTTTGTTTCAAGTGTCTTCTCAGATTTGGAAAATACACCCGATTCAGTATATTCCAATTGTTCAAGCTTTTCCTGAGAGTCCTTGTATTCTATATGTTCGTTGTCAATTTTGTGAATAGTGGACAATTTATCCTCCATCTCAGTAATGGTCTTGGGATATATTTGGTACGGTTTTCAATGAAACGATCTCAATAATTATTATGAATAAAAAATGCGGCTTGTCAAACATTTCATTGATTTGCAGTATCATCGCCATGTTCCAAAACGAGTAAAACAAAAGATATAGCACCACAGCTTACGCATGTTTTTTTAATACTTCATGGATTTTAGTGGAAAGCTGGACTATATCGAATGGTTTATATAAAAAACCATCACAACCCTTATCCATGATACGCTGGGCCTGAACGTTCAGGCTGTAACCTGTGCTTAAAACGACCTTTACTGAAGGATTAATCTCTTTTATGCGATCGAATGTCTCATTGCCGGAAAGGCCTGGCATAATCATATCGAGGAGGATAAGATGTATTTCATCCTTCTTTTCTTTGTAAATTTTAATCGCCTTTTCACCGTTTTCCGCGCTGTAAACTGTATATCCGAGAGATTCGAGGATCTCTTTGGTAACATCGAGCACACTCTTTTCGTCGTCGACGATGAGAAGGGTTTCTGAACCTTGTTTAATATCTTGTTTTGTATCCTCCACCTTTAAGATGTGTTTTTCTGAAGAGGGAAGGTAGATTTCAAATATAGTCCCGTGACCTTTGGAGCTGATGACGTTTATAAAGCCGTTATGATTTTTTATTATCCCATAAACCATTGCAAGCCCCAATCCCGTTCCTTTGCCGATTTCTTTTGTTGTAAAAAATGGCTCGAATATCCTCTCTTTGGTTTTTTCGTCCATTCCAATGCCGGTATCGATTACAGATATCTTTACATATCTGCCCGGTTTTAGAAAGTGTACATTTTGGTTATATTCTTCTATATGCTCATTCTTTGTTTCCAGGGTGATATTCCCTCCGTCAGGCATTGCCTGCCATGCATTCAGATACAGGTTCAGAAGCACCTGCTCAATTTGGTTTTGGTCTGCTTCCACAGTCCATATATCGTCTTCATAAACGCAATTAATTGAAATCTCCTTTTTTGTTCTTTCAAATATTGAGGATGTCTTTTTTATCAGCTCGTTTATATTGACCGGCTTGACGTCGTATTTTCCACCTCTGGCAAAACCAAGCAACTGTTTGGTTAATTTCGACGCGCTGTTTATCAGATCTTCGATGCGTTTTAATCTCTCAAAATGAGTATGGTTTGTGCTTGCATCGAGCAACATAAGCGATGTATGACCTTGGATTCCCATGAGAATATTGTTGAAGTCGTGTGCAATCCCGCCGGCAAGGGTTCCAATCGCCTCCATCTTCTGTGCATTGGCGAGCTGTTCTTCCATCTTCTTGCGCTCTGTTATGTCCTCGCATACCATTATGTTGTCACCGTTTGAAAGCATTACCGGAATAAAATTTACCAATTTTAACGACCCGTCTCTGCATGTTACATTAAAAATCCTTCGACGACCTTCGCCGACGGCATGAGTTTTTATATCGTTTATCCATGCAGAGATCGCCTCCTTTCGGTAAGCCTCATCTGGGAATGCCTTTTTAAACCATGTCCTGCCGTCTGGTATTTCGCTCGAGGTGTAGCCGAACATGTTTATGTGCATGGGGTTTATATAGACGAATCTACCTTCTTTATCAATCAAGACCATACTGAAAGGCGCATTTTCAAATATTGTGAGAAGCTTTTCTTTTTCACGGAAAAGTTCATCTTCAGCAAGCTTTCGTTCTGTAAGGTCATGAATGGATTCGATTGCTCCTGCAACATTTCCCTGAGAATCATACAGCGGGCTTGCTTTACCCCAGAGAATTCTATTTTGACCGCGTACGCACGGTACGCTTGTCTCTGTATAAAGCGTGTTACCCTCCTTATTGATAAAGGTGTACTGTTTTTCAATCTCATCATCCCATGTTTTTACAAAATCAATCAGGATAGGGCGTCTTTTTCCATAAAAAGGGATGGCATATTCGTAGTCGCCTTTTCCGAGCATCGATTCTGCGCTGTAACCGGTCATTTCTTCGATTGCCTTGTTCCATACTATGACCTTGCCATCTTTATCTATTGCAAGGATGGCTTCAGGGAAAAAATCGATGATATAACCAAGTCTTCTTTCTGACTCCCTGAGTTTGTTTTCGGCATTCGCGCGCCTTTTTTCCTCCTGAATAATACCCCATGCCTTTATGCCTTGGTATGAGAGAAGGATGCTGCCAAACAAAAGAAAACACATGATTGCTATCAATTTGTTTCTGAAGTTTTCCAGATACTCCATTATTTCATTTTCGCTTGATGCTACAACTATCGACCAGTATGTGTTTGCTAATCTTATCGGCATATAAAAGGCATGTTTTTTTATTGTTTTGACGGATATATCCTTGATCTTATCGAATTTATATGTGGTGACGCCTTCTTTTCCCTCGAGCATATTCCTTACCATTGCAATAATGGAAGGGAAATCTTTACAGTTTTCAAAGACCGATTTTCCGGTATGTCCAGGAACAGGGCAATACAGTTCAGTACCGTCTCTGCTTATCATCCAGGCGTATCCTGTTTCGCCTATTCTTATCTGTTCAAGGGACCTTTTTGCGATTATTTGAAAATTGATCAATACAGCAACTGTGCCATCATAATCTTTTCCTCTGAATACAGGTACATGGACCGCCACTGTATCAAATCCCCGTTCAGCTTTAAATACATCGCTTATGACAGGCTTATGTGTAAGCATAACCTCTTTTATATGCTGCTGATATGATATGTCTTTTCCTGTGACATCTTTTATGTTTGGAATTGTGAAGAGAATCTTTCCACTTGCATCGGTACGTGTGATACCTGATATTTCGTCTCTATGCGTATCAAGGAAAAACTGCATCTTCTTTTTACCGAATTTGTCGAGAGATATAATGGATTTGTCTTTTGAGATAAAGGTGAGTCTTTCGATCCACTGTTCGAAAAAGGTCTCTATCTCTTTGGCTGCCTTTTTTGCATGAAACATATGGTTTGTGTTGAGTGTTTTTATGGCATTTTTTTTTGCCTCGCCGTAGAAGGCAGAAAACAAATATCCGCTCAAAATCATCAGGATAAGCAGGAAAAGGAAATAATACTTATGTGTTAAATATTTTAGTTTCATGTTAAAACAATTAAATGTATTATCGCATTTATTAAATATAAAGTTAAACAATTTTCTTGAGGCTATTTTGGGTGACGTTTATAATCTGATGGATCTGAAGACATTATGAAAAATGTGAAATAAAAGGGTTTTTATGAAGCATAACCAGCGTATTGATTGTCGTAAGTGTGTGCATTTCTATATAACATGGGACAAAAGATATCCGAAGGGTTGTCGAGCGCTGGGGTTTAAATGCAGGCAGATGCCCTCGTTAGCCGTATACGAGTCTTCTGGTTCTCAATGCTTATATTATGAAGAAAAAAATAATCGGTCTAACTAATCGGTTTTATTAAACTCTTTTATGCCAATAACAAGCAGGATACAAACGCTTATTATGACTCCCCCGAAATAAAATAGTTTCTGAAATAATGCAATATTTGAAAACGGTGTTAAACCCATTAAAGGCAAAGACTTTAGATAATAGAGAATCTGCGGTAGGATAAAAAAGCCCATCAAAAACACTATGGATAAAAATATCAAGCCCAACCTCGAAAGCTTGAAGAATAAACGTATGGATTGTTCCAGTTGGTATGTATTTTTAATTCTTTCTTCGAGATTTTCTATTTCCACATATATGTTGTCATGCAATTGACTATATTTATCGAAATTTATCTGTGTGATTGCGGCTTTGTTTTGAAAGACTTTGTCGATTTTTTCTGAGGTTTTAAAAAGCTGATCCCTGTAAGACGATGCAAATCTCTGCAATTTGTATTTGTTTAAATAATCGATATTATAAGAGATCCGATCCTTGAGCGCACCGATTGATTTCAAAAGCGCCTTTTTCTTTTCCTTAAGAAAATCATCGCATCTGGAGATGACAAGTTTGGAGTAATATAGGGCGTCAAAGTATCCATAATAACTTTCAGTATCATAGGCATTCTTTGCCTTTAAAAATAATGATTGAATATCTTCAGATAGTTGTTTTTCCGCTATTTTTGAATTCATTGACAATTCGTTTTCTGCTTTGTTTAGGGCATCTGAGGCGTCTTTTTTTACATTGTTGAATAATTTGGTCAGTTCAGGCATTATGAAATTGCTATAAGGTTTCAGTTCTGGGTCGATGTAGGCGCACATGAAGTATTTTCTGTTGCTTTCAACGAGTTTGACGAGTTGTGTGATTGCTGTGTTTACCTTATTTTGCTGGAACTTTATGATGATATCCAGATATACCGCATCAGAGCAGGAAGGGTTTTTGGAGATTATATTTCCGATTATTTTAGATGCCTCCTCGGATCTGTTATTCATTTTGTGGATACGTGCAAGGAGAAGCTGTAGGTATATTTTATGGATTGGGGGTGCTGTGTGTGCAAGCGCTTCATTGAAATGATTTATGGCATTATCATAGTCATTCTTTTCTATGCACATAAATCCCAAGACACAATATACCCTGAAATCGTTAGCCTGGTGTTCAAACGCCTTTTTTATCAGAGATTCAGCCATGGGATGGTTGGATATACGTAAAGAATCTTGCGCAAGCCATACAAAACCACCTTCTTTTTCGCTTAATCTGTTTGCTACGGTATTCCAATCATCGCCTGTTGCCCCCCATATAGCCCTTAAAAAGCGAAGTTGGTATTCCCTTGTCAGCTCGTAAAAACTATAAAAAGGGAGTATATTGGATTTTTCTGCATCACTACTCGATGTATCCGAAACAAGAGAGTTTAAAAAGAGTTCATTGATTGAATCAAAGGAAAGGTAACCCAATCTATCGAGGGCATGTGTAACATCAGGCAGTTTTTTCGAAGGACAATCCATAGATATATGTTTTTTACTGCCACAATAAAAACATGGTGCAAATGAACCTTGTATAAGTGCATCACCATAAAGGAATATTTCAATCTCATCTTGTTCCACATTGTCTCTATGCGACCACCTGTAAAAATGTTTATTATTAATCTTTTTATTGATACGGGTAAAGGCAGTCCTCTCAAGATCGTCCATCGTATGGTATGTGTCTTCTGATATATTAATGGTGCCTGGTTTGAATGATTCGCGACTGAAGCAATATCCTTTCGCTATAATATCATCTTCCGAAAGACATGGGAAGGTTTCAATGACGATTTGGATGGGAAGGAAGGCGTCTTTTGATTTCTCGATCAGTTTGTCAGCCAATAACCCCATGATGTATGATGATGTCTTAACTGCAGCGCCAACATCGTTGAAAAATATCATAAAAGATGTGTCTGGTAGTCGTATTTTTCTTTTGGCATTTTTCATTATAAAGGCATTTTCAGTAAAATCGAAACCATTCCAGATCGTTTTAAAATCTTCATCTGCCAGTTCATTTACTGGAGATATATAGACCGTAATGTTATTTGTGGGGGCAAGTTCGACCTTCTCATCCCAAGACACCTTGTATGCCTCGATTCTATATGGAATGTTCTTTATGTGCCAGTTCGGGACTAACTCGAAATGAACGTGAGGTATGTTTTTCACGAGATTATATATATCGCCTGATATGAAAATCTGACCCCCATAGGCGAGATTTGTCAATTTCGATGCGACATTTACGACATCGCCATATATGTCATTGTTCTCAACTATTACTCTGCCATAATGAATACCAACCCTTACGCCTATATTGCCTGGCGAATATTTGTCGTTGTCTGCAACCTTGAACTTCTGCTGCATCTTGATAGCCGCCTTAAAGGCCTCAGCAGGGACGGCGAAACTTGCCATGATGGAGTCGCCGATGAGTTTTATGACTTTGCCTCCATATGCAGAAACGATCGATGAAGCTATATTGTGATGACTGCGAAGCATCTCCCTTCCAAGCTTATCTCCATGAGTCTTGAAGTATTCGGTCGAACCAACTATATCTGTAAAAAGAACAGCAACATTTTCTGTCAAGGTATTGTCAGGATATGCCTGTGCTATCGGAAAAGAGTCTGTCATGATAATGTTTTTAGAAGTTTTTGCATAGTTATCCATATGTGTCCCAATATATTATCGACCACTTTCAATTTTTTCATAAATTATTTGAATTTTGTGTCTATGTAAAGATATTTTGTCACACATCGGTGTGACTGTGATATTCTATGTGGAATATCGAGTTTTGTAGAAGAAACGCTTTATGTGATATATTTTTTAGATGACATCGATATAGGACTTGACTGTGAGATTTGATTTTTCGATGTTTTTTAGAAGATCATCCGTGATAAAGGTCTGTATGTCTTTTTCGATTCCGTAAAGCTTGAAATACTCATCCTTGATAGGCAGTATCTGTTCCGACTGAACATTGTAGCCGAGCACATGGGCAAGTAAGTCTGAAAGGCACACAATAAAACATTGTTTGCCGTATTGTTCGGGGATTTTATCAGGCGTGAAGAATGATGGATAATGATGGTATTCAATGCAATTAATAATTGTGTCAGGCAATTTCCAATTGGCAGCAACAAGACTTCCTGCAACTGAATGATTGATGCCGTATTGATGCTCTTCTTTGATGATGGAAGGAATATCGGATATGATTTCTATGCCGTCTTTAAGAGATGAAAGAAAATACTTGCCTATATCGTGCATAAGACCAATAGTGGCGAGTTCATATTCAGACAATTTGAAATGTGTCTTGCCTATATGTCCTGAGCAGACAGATACTACCGCTGAATGTAACCACATCTTCGTGTACCCATCGGTTTCGATGTTTGTTTTTTCAGGAACTGTATTATCAACGGTTTCACGAAAAACGATTGCCCTGACATTATTATATCCCAGAAGAGTGATTGCCCTTCCAACTGAGGTTATCTTCTCCGGTAGATTGAAGTATGAAGAGTTGACTGTCTGCAAAATCTTACCTGAAAACACAGGGTTTGTTGAGACCAACGATGTGATCTTATTTATATTGGATTCAGGATTTCTCAAAAGGCCTAAAAGTTTTATTGTGGTTGTTGGTAATTTTGGCAAGGTTGATATCTTTTTTTCAATAATTATCTTATCTTCATTGTTAAGGTCATCCAAGGTCGCAGGAAGGATGTGATCGGTAATATTAAAATATTGTGTCTCTCTAACAGATGGGTGCATTTTGTTATATGTTATGTTTGATTGATTTTTATCGGGTGCAACATGTGGGACTTGTATTTTTATAATTCTTTCTGATTGGTTTACAATGGATTTTTGATTTTGTCTGTTCAGGTTTGATGGATGTTTTGAAGGTGTTTTTTTATGGTTTTTAAAAAGAAAGACCATAACCAAAACAACAACAATTATGGATAGCATTATGATGATAATTTCCATATCGAAATCTCAAAATAACTTGATATGATTTGTATATAGTATTGCACAATACTCGAAATGATTACATCAAAAATTATTTTAAATGACAAGTATTTTTCAGAAATGATGTCTGTTAAAGGGGGTAAATTGTATGGATACTAAAAAGTATATGGCGATTCCGCCTGGTGCAATAATTCCCGGGAGCTTACCTAAATTTAAAATATACATTCTTTCTTCGAATGGTCACCGCATTCTCTGGACGCGTGAAGGTAACCAAGTAACACAGGAACAAATAAACAAGCTCGTTGAAAGCGGCCAGAAAGAGGTCTTTATTGACCTGGAAGAAGAAATAATATATGAGCAGTATCTCGAGACACACTTAGGAGACATACTGGCAAATCAGTCGTCTTCGGAAGACCAGAAGGCGGAGATATTTAGCAAAGTTTCCACAAATGTTGTTAAAGATTCTTTTGAAACGTCGCTGGGTTTAGGCACAATGGATTATGACACCCTCAGGAGAACACAATCATTGGTAAAAAATGCCTTGATATTCATAGCTGAAACACATTCTCTCAAGGCATTGTCTAAAATGATCGGTCATGATTACAAGACTTATGAACATGCCACCAAGGTGTTATGGTTCACGGTGGCATTTTTGAGAAAAAACCCAGATATTCTAGAACAAATAGAGCCAACCTATCTCACATTCGATGAAACACAGAAAAAGGAACTGCTGAAACAGTGTGGTGTAGGCGCCATTCTCCATGACATAGGGAAGGCATTTGTATCACAAGACATACTCAACAAGAACGGACCGTTAACCACAATTGAATGGGAAATGATAAAACGTCATCCATTAAATGGGCTGGCAATGCTTCTCGATAGCGAATGCCCTGTTTTTGTCAAAAAAGCCGTATTACATCACCATGAAGATTTCAACGGAAGCGGTTATCCTATGGGTTTGGATGGTCAGAATATACATATTTTGGCGCGTGTATTGAGGATTGTTGATGTATTTGATGCGATGACATCGCGTAGACCTTACAAAGAGGCAATGTCTCCGACTATGGTAGCGCAGATTATGATAGGGATACCCCCTGAAAAGATAAAAAACGAGGAAGGTCAAGATGATGCTAATCGCGATCAGGGCATGAGACAATGTTTTGATGAAAAACTGCTCAGGAAGTTCATACTATTTTTGGGCAAAATGACATCCGAAATGTAATTGTATATGACGGATGTCATTTTGCAGTGTTAATCATGGGTATGCATCATACACATGATGTTTTTCAGACAGTAAATCCACTGACATCTTTTTCAAGGTTTATCGCTAAGCGTGACATCTCCTGTGAGGCATAAGCGATTTGGTCTGAACTGGTCGATGTTTCACGTGATATTGATGCGATAGATTCGATATCCTTGCTGATTTCTTCGGATGTGGCAGCCATCTCTTCCGTGGCCGAGGCAATCTGATGAACCATGGAGTTGAGTTCATCCACACCTGCAACGATGTTTCCAAGTACGTTACCCGCCTGGGCAGAGAGTTCGACGCCTATACCGACCTGTTTTGTTACGCTTTCCATCGATGAGACGGTCTGTTTGACCTCTTCCTGGATGGACTTGATCATTCCACCTATCTCTGATGTTGAGTTGGCCGTCCTTTCCGCAAGTTTTTTGACTTCGTCTGCAACAACGGCAAATCCCCTTCCTGCCTCACCCGCACGTGCCGCCTCTATGGCTGCGTTCAGTGCAAGCAGGTTCGTCTGGTCTGCAATATCATTGATAACGCTTATTATCTCGCCAATCTGTGTTGACCTTCCGCCCAAAGAATAAATTAGTCTCGACGAATCGTCTGTCATCTTGGCAATCGCTTCGATCTCTTTCACTGCATTATCCACTACATCCCTACCTTCCTTTGCCAGGTTTGCGGTTTTTGTAGCAGATGTTTCTATATTGGATGTGTTTTTTGCAATATCAAAGACCGTTTGCGACATCTCTTCTGATGCTGTGGCTACCTGTGATGCCCTCTCTGCCTGTTGGCCCGCACCTCTTGACATCTGTTCCGAGCTTGCACTCAACTGATGGCTCGCCGATGCAACGTTTGCTGCAGCGGTTTTTACCTCTGAGATGATGTTGCGCAGTCCATTGGTCATATTTTTTATGGCTTCAAGCAACTGACTTGTTTCGTCGTTTCCTGTTACTTCGATATGTGTCGTAAGTTCACCCTTTGCAAGACGGTTGGCGATTTCCACCCCGTTGTTAAGAGGCTTTATGATGCTTCTAGTCAGGGTTATAGCGAGAAAGATCGCTATCCCTATGACTATAAACCCGATGATAAAAAGGATGTTTCTGGCATTACGGTAAGCCTTCTGGGATTCCTTAAAGCGAAATTCGGTTCGTTCCTGCTGGAACGAGACAAGTTGGTCGCACAGGTCATTGAGCTTCTGCGACGCCAATTTTGTGACAGATACAAAAATTGCTATTGCTTCTGTGGCGTTATCAGAAAGTCCAAGTTCCATTGCCTTTGTGTTAGAATCTCGAGCGGCTATTAATGCATCCTTGATATTTTTTATTAGTTCTTGTCCTTTTGTGTTTATCTCCAATTTTTCTAATTTTTCCATTGCATCTTTATAAATTATCCTTGCCTTTCCAATCTTTATCTTTTCCTCATTTTTTGTCATCTCGTCCTTTACTGTGATTATAGTTATAATGCCTTTGTCGATAGCGTTAATAGAATCTTTTATCTTATATGCGAGTTCCGCCTTAGCATTATTGACCTGCACGATATGTTCAAGGTTTCTGTTTATATGCGATGTTGTCCATATACCTATACCTATCAGAATGACCATAAACAGAACAAGAAGACCTAAGCTTACACTGAGGCGTGCACCAATCTTTAATTTGCCCAATACCATTCTACTGATACCTCCTTGAAATAACTTTTATGTGGATGGTAATCTTGCTGATGTATCTATTATCGAACAAAAATGGATTTTCTTAAGCTGTGAACAGATTTTTTTTTGCAAAACGACATATGAAATAGTCCTTTTTGATGTTTGGCGATAATTATTCTATCTGAGTTAAATATATTTACAAGTTTACTTTTGTTTTGATAACATATAATGGTTTGATAAATCAAATGGATGAAAATAACAAAACATATCAGGAACTCATAGAAGAGATAGCTCAATTAAAGAGGAAGTTGAAGGATATTGAGTTATCAGAGGCTATTCATGAAAAAAGAGAAAAGGCTTTAAGCCTTGAACTAGAAAGGATGCGGCTTCTTATCAACACCTGTCCGGATTTTTTCTTTCTGAAAGACCTTGCATTTCGTTATCAACTGATAAATGCGGCAAACCTTAAATGTTTTAACCTAAATGAAGATGAAGTCCTTGGAAAGACTGATATTGACCTTATGTCGGTTGAGGCGGCTACAAGATGCCAAGAAACAGACAGACAGGCGATTGATGAAAAAAGACCTGTTGTTTCGATTGAAAAGGTTGGTGACAGATACTATGAAACAAATAAGTTTCCCGTGTTTGATAAAGAACGTATTATAGGAGTGGCTGGAATAGTAAGGGATGCCACTGACCATATGTTGTCCGAGATAGCGCTCAGAGAAAGCGAAGAGAAGTTTTATAAGCTATTTCAGAATCATTCCGCGGTAAAGTTGATTATTGACCCTGATACCGGATCTATCATCGATGCGAATGATGCTGCTGCAAATTTTTACGGTTGGTCGATTGAAGACCTTAAAAAGATGCACATATATCAGATCAACCAGTTACCGAAAGAAAAGGTTGAGACATGTATGAAAGCTGCCGAGAGGGGTCTGAAAAAAAGCTTTGAATTCAAACATTTGAAAGCTGATGGTTCTGTTTGTGATGTGGAGGTGTTTAGTAACAAGATTGAATTTGAATTGAAGAGTGTTCTTTTTTCCATTATACACGATATTACACCGAGAAAACAGGCAGAGGAAGCAATCCTTAAAGAAAAGGAGAAGCTTAAAACTCTTTCTGAAAACGCACCTTTTGGTATGGTTCTTATAGATAATAGCGGTCGATTTATATATGAAAACAACAAGTTCACTGAGATTTTTGGGTTTGAACCAGGTGAAATTACAGATGGCAAGACATGGTTTAAAAAGGCGTTTCCTGAAAAAGAGTATCGTCGTACAGTTGTCTCTGCATGGATAGATGATTTTAAAGACGCCAAACCAGGTGAACGTAGACCGAGGGTTTTCAATGTTACCTGCAAAGACGGAACACAGAAAGTCATAAATTTTGCTTCAGTTATGATAGATACAGGCGATTATCTTGTGATTTGCGAAGACATTACTGAGATGAAAAAGATTGAAGATCAGTTGTTTCAGGCGCAAAAGATGGAATCCATTGGAACGCTTGCCGGGGGTATCGCGCACGGTTTCAATAACCTGCTGATGGGGATTCAGGGCTATGTATCGCTTATGCTGCTCGAGCTTGACACCTCACACCCAAACTATGCAAAGCTTAAAAGGATAGAGGAACAAATAAAGAGTGGGGCAAGTCTGACAGCACAACTGCTCGGATTTGCAAGGACTGGAAGATATGATGTAAAGCCGACAAACATTAATGACATCATTCAAAAGACATCTTTGTTGTTTGCCAAGACCAGGAAAGAGATAGTTATAAACCAAAAATACGCCAAAAATCTGCCGAGTGTCGAGGTTGACAGGGGACAGATGGAGCAGGTATTGATGAATCTTTTAATAAATGCCTGGCAGGCAATGCCTGGTGGCGGTGAGATATGTCTGGAAACCGACAGTGTCATGATTGATGAAAAAATGGCATTTCCATATAATATAAGGCAGGGCAAATATATTAAGATATCAATTACAGATACCGGCACAGGAATGGACGAAGAGACGAGAAGCCGCATCTTCGAACCGTTTTTTACAACCAAAGAAATGGACAGGGGAGCAGGCCTGGGGCTTGCAACGGTTTATGGAATCATAAAGGGGCATAAAGGTTTTATAAATGTTTACAGTGAGCCTGGTCATGGGACGACATTTACTATCTATCTGCCTGCTTCCGTAAGGGAGATTGAGGAAGATAAAAGACCAATTGAAGTGATTAAAAAAGGCGAGGGAACAATCCTTTTAGTTGATGATGAAAAGGCTGTACTGGATGTCGCTAAGGCGATGCTCGAATCATTGGGTTACAAGGTTTATGCAGCTAAAAACGGTCAGACAGCGATAGATATCTTTAAAGAGAGACACCAAGAGATTGATATTGTTATTATGGATATGATTATGCCAGGCTTGTCAGGAGCAGAAACATTCGATAGACTTCAAGATATCAAACATGACGTTAAGGTAGTACTTTCCAGCGGTTACAGCTTAAACGGCGAGGCAAATAAGATAATGGGCAAAGGGTGCAGTGGATTTCTCCAGAAGCCCTTCAGTCTCGAAACACTGGCTTCTAAAATCAAAGAAATTCAGGATTGAATTTTGACTGAATATCTTTTATATATGTTCTGTGGTAAGATGCTTGGAGTTGGTGCTTACTTATTAAGTTCGTAGACGATTAAAAGGGGCTTGAGGGCGCCTAAGACCTATACGATTAATTATGGAAAAGATCTTTATTGGCAGACAGCCTATACTTTCTAAAAACAAAAAGATCTTTGGTTTTGAGCTTCTCTTTAGAGATGCGACAAAGACCGGGGCGCATATCTCAGACCATGTGCAGGCAACCGCCACTGTAATGGCAAATACCCTTAATAATATAGGTTTTCAGAATCTCGTCGGTGAAAAGAAGGGCTTTGTAAATGTCAATGCTGAGATGCTTTCCAGCGGACTGATTGAACTGCTTCCTCCAAAATATACTGTTTTGGAGATACTCGAACATGTTGAGGTAAATGATGAACTGATTAATATGTGTAAAGATCTCAGGGCAAAAGGTTATATATTTGCCCTCGACGACTTTCTCTTCAGCGAATCTTTGTTGCCGCTTTTTGACATTGCAGAGTATATCAAGATAGAGATACTCAATCGTGATAAGACGGATATCGAGAAAACCGTAAAGATGCTCAACAAATACCCTGTAAAACTTCTCGCGGAAAAGGTTGAGACACTGGAGGATTTTTCTTATTCAGTCTCGCTTGGTTTTGAGTATTTTCAGGGATATTTTTTTTCCAAACCTGAGGTAATCGAGGGCAAAACCATTTCTCCAGAGCAGGCAACGTTATTTAAGCTTTTCAATAGCCTTGCCGTTGAGGATGACGTCGATGTCATTGAAAAGGTATTCAAGCAGAGTCCGCAACTTGATTTCAAACTATTGAAATTCATGAATTCCGCTATTTTTTATGTCCGACAAAAGGTTACATCGATAAGACATGCCATCACCATGCTTGGTTATAGGAACCTCCAAAAGTGGGTATCTTTGCTTCTTTTTGCAAATCAGGTGGATGATATGAAATCAAACCCACTTCTTGAACGATCGACCATGAGGGGACTTATAATGGAAAAACTCGCGCTGAAGGCAACGAATAATAGGACTGCTGGGGATATTGCATTCATCGTGGGTATACTGTCACTCATGGATGCACTTCTCGGTATATCCTTGTCAGAGGCGTTATCTGATTTGAATCTTTCAAGCGAAATATCCGATGCGCTTCTCAAAAGAGAAGGGCTATCCGGCGTGCTGCTCGGCATTGTGGAAAAACTCGAACAACAGGATCTCGAGAACATTGAGGATGTTGCAATGCCTTTTAAAATAGGACTTGATGATATACTTGCAATAGAGACTAATGCTATAACAGAATACGAAAAACTGTTTTAGTCAGTACAATAGATTTTAAATATGTGTTCATCGCAGAACAACAACCTTATATGGAGGCTAAAATGTCATTGCCGGCAATCCTTCTTGTAGATGACGATCCTTTGACTGTCAGAATATTCCAGCATATATTCATGAAGGCTGGATTGAAAAATCCTTTGTATGTTGTATATGATGGAGATCAGGCGATATCGTATCTTGCTGGTCATGATAAGTATGCCAATCGAGATCTTTTTCCAATGCCTACACTGGTTTTTCTTGATCTATATATGCCACGAAAATCTGGGCACGAGGTTCTTGCATGGATAAGAAATTTACAGGCATTTAAAAATCTACAGGTTGTTGTACTAACCTCCTCAAGCAATACTACAGATATTGAAAAGGCATACGAATTGGGTGCAAACAGCTATCTGTTAAAACCTGTAACTGCTGAGTCAATAAAAGAGATGGTGGATATTTTTGCAACTCAGATAAGCGGGAATAAAAGGATCCTTTTGCTCGACGATGATCGGGAAATGAGATTGCTTGCCGTAAGACAATTGAGACGGGAATTCCCTGGTGTAACAATTGTGGAGGTTGGTTTGCCTGAAGAGCTTGAACCTGCGCTTGAACAGGGCGGATATGACCTCGTGGTTACAGATTATGAGTTAAAATGGACAAATGGGTTGAAGCTTCTCCAGATTGTCAAGACGCGTTGGCCTCAATGCCCTGTAATAATGTTTACAGGCTCCGGAAGTGAGGAAATTGCCATAGATGCCATGAGGTCAGGCCTCGATGATTATGTGCTTAAAAAACCCAAACATTTTGCACGTCTATCGGGTGCTGCGAGACTTGCTCTTGCAAGATCAAAGCACTTCGAGGCTGCAAGGGAGGCTGAAAAGAGATACCGCAGCCTTTTTGAAAGCGTTCCTGTTGGCTTATTCCGTTGCAACATAGAAGGAAGATTGACAGATGCCAATCAGACCTTCATCAGTATGCTCGGATATAATGATATGCAATCGCTTTTGGATTTAGACATTGCCGATGCATTTGTTGATAAGGCTGACCATGAATCTCTCCTTAATTATATAGCATGCACAAAACAGACATATAGCGTGGAAGCCCGCATCTATCGGAGAGATGGATCTATTATTTGGGGAGAGATAAAGGTCTGTCTGGTTTGTGATGAAAGGGACGATCTGTTGTATTATGACGGGACATTTCAGGATATCACAGAGCGAAAACACCTTGAATCTCAACTTCGGCAGGCCCTGAAGATGGAGGCGATCGGAACGCTTGCCGGTGGAATTGCACATGACTTCAATAACATCCTCACAAGCCTTATGGGATATGCCTCTCTTATGCAGCTTAAGCTGGATGAGAAAGATCCATTGAGGGCTTATGTGGATCAGATATTATCTGCTTCTCAGAAGGCAGCAGATCTCACACAAAGCCTTCTCTCGTTTAGCAGACAACAGCCTGTAAATCTTGTTCCCATAGATATGAACGAGACGATAAGGGCTACGCATAAACTACTGAGAAGGCTTATTACAGAAGATATAGAGTTGACGATGTCCTTTTCTAAAGAGGATGCTGTTGTCATGGCTGATAAGTCACAAGTTGACCAAATCCTTTTTAATCTTGTTACTAATGCAAGGGATGCCATGCCAAAAGGGGGAACGCTTGCCATAAATACTGATATTGTTTATATTGATGGCGATTTTATCAAATTTCATGGTTTTGGAAACACTGGTGAATACCTTGTCGTCAGTATATCTGATACAGGTGTTGGTATAGATGAGGCAACGCTCGAGAAGATCTTTGATCCGTTTTTTACAACGAAAGAGGTTGGAAAAGGCACAGGACTTGGTCTTTCTACTGTTTATGGCATAGTGAAACAGCACAACGGTTATATTAGAGTGGAAAGTGTGCCTAATCATGGCACCTCATTCCATATTTATTTCCCTACGACGAAATTTTCGATTAATGATAAAAAGGTTGAAATCGACCCCATTGCAATAGGAAACGAAACAATCCTTATTGCTGAAGATAATAGGGAAGCGAGACTTTTTATCTGTGAAGCACTTAAACAGTGCGGCTATAACATTATTGAAGCCATAGATGGAGAAGATGCCGTAAATCAATTTCTACGACATAAAGATATCGATTTAATGATAGTTGACTCTGTGATGCCGAAGAAAAATGGACGGGAGGTTTACGAAGAAATAATTAAAATAAACCCCGAGATTAAAACACTTTTTACAAGCGGTTATACAAAGGATATTGTGATAGAAAAGGAGATCGATCAGAATATTCTAAGTTTTTTGCCAAAGCCGATGTCCCTAAATACGCTGTTACAAAAGGTACGTGACGTACTGGATAGTTAGAGGGCTATGGCTTTAATCTTCAAGAGTCTTTGATATCAAGATGCGGATACCATTTTTTATTGTAGAGGGTTGATTTTTAAGGCAGGCGCAAGGGGTATTAAACCCCTGACCTCTACCGCGTCGATGGGATTCTGTAATATTCAAGGATATTGAAAGCACTTGGCAATATCAATAACATCAATAAGTTAAACATCAACAACATTACAT
>Ga0255344_1000783_pt1 | contig 48215 bp, 60 predicted proteins | sample wastewater_treat_5_FD_192414 | JGI IMG/M metagenome (GOLD analysis project Ga0255344, IMG submission 192414) | Wastewater microbial communities from Lulu Island WWTP, Vancouver, Canada - plant18 | ecosystem: Engineered > WWTP > Wastewater > Unclassified | place: Canada: Vancouver, British...
CGCTTTATCCGTTAATTTCCGCGTGGGTGTGGCTATGCCCCCACGCTTTTAGCTTGTACAGGAGTTGTGAATGACCGAATTGATGCCCCCTAAAAATTATGCGCGCATCCCAGTTGGGTTGGAATTGCCTCAGCTTATTGAAGTTCAGCTCGAGTCTTTTGAGCGACTTAAAACCGAGGGGCTTGCCAATCTCTTTAATGAAGTTTCACCAATCGTCTCTTATGGTAATGATTTGCGCTTACACTTCCCCAGCGATACGCCTCTGGCACGGGAGTTCGATCTGCAATTCTGGTTTGAAGAACCTAAAAACACCATTGAAGAATGTCTCGAACGCGACCTCACCTACGCCCGACCGCTTTATGTTTCGGTCTTGCTCGAAGGCGCTGACCAAACCGAGGCAATCAAACAGGACCTCTTCCTGGGCGATTTTCCAGAAATGACCAAAAAGGGTACCTTCGTTATTAATGGTACCGAACGTGTGGTTGTTTCGCAGCTCATCCGCTCACCTGGTGTCTATTTTGAAGCAGACCAGGACCGCACCACTGGTCGCATGATGTCAACCGCGAAGTTGATTCCTGACCGAGGTGCATGGATGGAGTTTGAAACCCGCAAAAACGACTTTATCATCCTCAAGTTTAATCGCAAGCGCACCGTGCCCATTACGGTCTTCTTACGCGCTTTATCGACATTGGATGATGGCATTGCTGATTCGCCCCTGAAAACAGGCAGCGATGAAGAGATTATGGCGCTGTTCGCGGATGTGGATAATAATCCCGAACATCCCTATATCGAAAACTCATTCGCGCAAGAGCCTGAATATGATCCTAACAAGGATATTGCCAAAGAAGCTTTGCTTGAGTTCTACCGCCGATTACGTCCCGGTGAACCTCCCATCGTCGAAAACGCCGAAAACTACCTCAAAGAGCAACTCTTTGACCCCCGTCATTATGACCTTGAGTTGGTCGGTCGCTATAAACTGAATCAAAAGCTTGACCTCTATGATGTCATTCCTGGCTCGCATCGCATGATCACCAAACATGATATCGTGCGCATCATTCGCCATATGATTCAGGTCAACAACGGCAAAATCCCCAAAGACGATATTGACCATCTGGGCAACCGCCGTGTGAAGACCGTTGGTGAGCTGATTCAAAACAAGCTGCGTGTTGGCTTGCGCCGTATGGAACGGGTTATTAAAGAACGTATGTCCATTCGCGATGCCGGCGCATCTGTGGCTCCCGCGAGTTTGGTGAACATTCGTCCCCTGGTGGCTTCATTGCGTGAGTTCTTTGGTTCAAGCCAGCTCTCACAATTCATGGAAGAAACCAACCCGCTTTCAGAGCTGCGCCATAAACGCACCATCTCCGCGCTTGGTCCAGGCGGTTTACGCCGCGAACGTGCCGGCTTTGACGTGCGCGACGTTCACTTCTCGCACTATGGTCGCATCTGCCCTATAGAGACACCGGAAGGCCCGAACATTGGTTTGATTGGTCGTTTGGCAGCATACGCGCAGGTGAACGAATTTGGTTTTATCGAAACACCCTATCGCAAGGTCTATCAAAACATGAAGGGCGATGACCCCAATTTGACAGGTCATCTCTTGCGTCAAAACATCGTTGACCCTGAAACCGGCGAGATTATTTACGAGACGGAAACCCGCATTGACAAGAAGATGGCAAAGAAAATAAAAGAGCTGGGCATCGAGGTCGTTGATGTGCGACCTTTCGTGAGCGATGACTATGAATATCTTTCAGCCGACGCTGAAGACAAGTATGTTATCGCCCAGGCTAACGCGCCTTTGAACGAATATGGTGAGTTCCTGCACCGCAATTCTTGTCGTTACGCGAACCAGTTCGCGATTTATAACTACGAAGACATTGACTATATTGACGTCGCACCCAACCAGGTTGTGGGTATTTCAGCAGCGCTGATTCCTTTTCTTGAACATGACGACGCGAACCGCGCGCTGATGGGTGCAAACATGCAGACTCAGGCTGTGCCACTCCTGCGCCCGCAGGTGCCAATTGTTTCAACGGGTATGGAAGACGTTGCTGTGGCTGACTCAGGGCAGATTGCCCTGGCAGAAGCAGATGGCGAAGTGCTTTCGGTTACTGGCGACAATTTAGTCGTGAAACAAAGCAATGGCGACTTGCGCATCTACAATTTGCGCAAGTATCACCGCTCGAACCAATCCACCTGTATCGATCAGCGCCCCGCGGTTGTGCAAGGACAGATAATCAAGAAAGATGAGGTCATCATCGATTCATCCTCTACCCAGGATGGTAAATTAGCGCTTGGACAAAACGTGGTCATCGCGTTCCTGCCCTGGGAAGGCTTTAACTTTGAAGACGCCATTTTGATTTCAGAGAAATTGGTCGAGGATGATCGCTACACCAGCATTCACATCGAAAAATACGAAGTGGAAGCCCGCGACACCAAATTGGGTCCGGAAGAGATTACCCGCGAAATCCCCAACGTGGGTGATGATACCATCCGTGATCTCGATGAAACCGGTATCATACGCATTGGTGCTGAAGTCGGACCGAATGATATCTTAGTGGGTAAGATTACGCCCAAGGGTGAAAAGGAACTAACCCCCGAAGAGCGCTTACTGCGTGCCATTTTTGGCGAAAAATCACGTGATGTTAAGGATACCTCTCTGCGAATGCCCCATGGTGAGCGTGGTATTGTGGTGGATGTGAAAGTCTTTACCCGCGAAGAAAATACTGACTTGAGCGCCGGTGTTGATAAAATGGTGCGCGTTTCTGTGGCGCAACGCCGCAAGATCACCGCTGGCGACAAAATGGCAGGCCGCCATGGTAACAAGGGTTGTGTTTCAATGGTGTTACCTGTTGAAGACATGCCTTTCCTTGAAGATGGTACCCCTGTTGACATCATTCTAAACCCACTCGGTATCCCCGGCCGCATGAACATTGGTCAGGTTTTGGAAGCTGAACTCGGTTGGGCAGTCAGCCGGCTTGGCTTCCGTGCGATTACACCTGTTTTTGATGGTGCCAATGAGGCCGAAATCGCCGGGGAATTAGCTCGCGCCTGGATGATTGATGAAGCCTGGCGAGTCGTAGCTGAAAAGGGATGGGAATGGATTCAAAGCTTTGAACACGACCCCGAAATGATTCTGGACGATCGTGAAGTGCGCTTGCTCTATCTTGAAAGCATTTTGGCTGATAAGGACTATGATATCTTCGCCATCAAAGAAAACGAAGTTTTAGCCCGCCGGGCTACTTTAATTGAATGGTTGAAAGCTGAAGGCTTTGATCCCAAGACGATTACAGCTTTCCCTGAAGATAATATTCCTGTGCCGCAACGTGATGAGCAAGACGATAACGCGATTCGCGCATGTTTGCAGCTTTGGGCGAAGAAACTCGGTAAAACCATGGAGCACAAGATTGAAGTGCCAAAGATGATTCACGAAGCAAGACTGATCTCACTTGAAACTGGCGATCCTGTTCCGATTTTGGGTAAGCAACTTTTGCGTGATGGTCGCACGGGTGACTTCTATGATCAGCCTGTGATGATTGGTGTGATGAGCATGCTCAAATTGCATCACCTGGTTGAAGACAAGGTTCATGCCCGTTCAACTGGCCCATACAGCCTGGTAACCCAACAACCACTTGGTGGTAAAGCCCAGTTTGGTGGTCAGCGCTTTGGTGAGATGGAAGTGTGGGCGCTTGAAGCTTATGGTGCCGCCTATACCCTGCAGGAAATGCTGACGGTGAAATCGGATGATGTTCAGGGTCGCACGGCGACATATGAAGCCATCGTGAAGGGCACCCCCATTGAAGCTCCTGGTATCCCAGCCGCTTTCCGTGTGCTGGTAAAGGAATTACAGTCGCTGAGCCTTGCGGTTGAGGCGATTATGGACGATGGTGAGATAGTTCGCTTTGGAAAAGACGACGAAAGAAGTCAAACACCCCGCGTTTCGACCGGTTTGCTGGATATCGGCAGTGAAATTCCGGCTCTCGATAGAATCGCTTGACGTTAGAGCGAAGGGCGTGTTAGAATTCCCTTTCGTCCATCAGGCAGGCTGATCTTTTTAGCATGCCTTAAAAGGGTAAAAACGGGTCATAGTTAGTAAAAATGACCCCTAATGATAAATTATTAAAGAGTTTAATAGTACGGAGAAAGAAAAAGTGCCAACAATTAACCAATTGGTTCGACAAGGTCGAAGAACAAAGAAAGCCAAGAGCAAATCACCAGCTCTGCAATATACGCTTAACTCTGAGAAACAACGCCGCACTCGCCAACCCAAGGGAGCGCCTCAGAAACGTGGTGTGTGCACCATCGTGCGTACCATGACCCCCAAGAAGCCGAACTCGGCTTTGCGCAAGATCGCTCGTGTGCGCCTTTCCAACGGTATGGAAGTCACCGCATACATCCCTGGCGAAGGTCATCAGTTGCAAGAGCACAGTGTTGTCCTGGTTCGCGGTGGCAGAGTAAAGGATCTGCCCGGTGTGCGATATCACGTCGTGCGTGGTACCCTGGACTCCACCGGTGTAAACAACCGCAAACGAGGACGCTCGAAATACGGCGCCAAACGCGCGGAATAATAGCATAGAGAGAAACGAGCACAGGCACGCCTACCATAAATAGTGTAACGTTGTGCCTTGTTTAGATTGAGGAGCATTTATGTCAAGAAGGATTAAGCCCGAAAAGCGAGAAGTTAAACCCGATGATCGCTTTAATAACGTTCATTTGCAAATGATCATAAATCGCATCATGCTCAATGGCAAGAAAAGCCTGGCTACAACCATGGTTTACGATGCGCTTGATATGATTACTGAAAAAACCGGTAAAGAAGGCATTGAAGTCTTTGAAACCGCGCTCAAAAATGTGAGCCCCCTTATGGAAGTTCGCCCACGTCGTGTTGGTGGTTCAACCTATCAGGTGCCCATGGAGGTTTCTCCTGAACGTCGTATCACTTTAGCGATGCGCTGGATTATCACAGCATCGCGCGCGCGTTCCGGCAGATCATTCCCAGAAAAATTTGCTGCGGAACTTATGGACGCTGCCGAAAATCAAGGCGCATCCATTCGCCGCAAAGAGGAAACCCATCGAATGGCTGAAGCCAACCGTGCGTTTTCTCACTTCCGTATCTAATACGGCCGTACTTTAACTTTTTTAGAGAATAAAATGACAGAATTTCCGCTTGATCGATATCGCAATATTGGCGTAATTGCCCATATTGACGCTGGTAAAACAACCACGACCGAGCGGATTTTGTTTTATACGGGCAAAACCTATCGTATCGGTAACGTAGACGACGGTACAACTGTCACTGACTGGATGCCCCAGGAACGCGAACGCGGTATTACTATCGTTTCTGCCGCGGTAACCGCTGAGTGGAAGGGTTATCGCCTGAACCTCATCGATACCCCGGGTCACATCGACTTCACCGCTGAAGTGCAACGCTCCTTACGTGTGTTGGACGGTGGTGTGGTCGTTTTTGATTCGGTACAAGGCGTTGAACCCCAAAGCGAAACGGTTTGGCGTCAGGCTGATAAATATGCTGTTCCCCGCATCGCTTTTGCCAATAAGATGGATCGCGTAGGTGCCTCTTACGAGCGCACGATTGAAAGCATTCGCGAACGCCTGGGCGCAAATGCTGTTCAGATGCAAATTCCAATTGGCTCTGAGTCCGATTTTACAGGCATGATTAATCTACTGGAAGAAGATGCCTGGTATTTTGAAGACAAAGTTGGCTCAGAACCCCGCATTACCGCAATTCCCGCGGAATATAAAGAAGAAGTCGCTTTAAAACGAGCAGTTTTGGTTGAGCGCATTGCCGAGCTGGATGACACGCTGACTGAAAAGTTCCTGCTGGGCGAGCCCATTGAGCTTGCTGAGCTTAAAGCCGCATTGCGACGGGGTGTTTTGGATAATCAAGTTGTGCCGGTTTTTTGTGGCAGCAGTTTGCGCAATAAAGGCGTGCAGTTGGTCTTGGATGCAGTTATTGATTATCTTCCCTCACCGTTAGATATTCCTCCAGTAAAGGCGGTTCTGGTGCGTGATGGCAGTGAAGTCGAACGCAAAGCAGCTGACAGCGAACCTTTGTCTGCCTTGGTCTTTAAAATTGTGACCGACCCTTATATGGGGCGTTTGGCTTACATACGTGTCTATTCCGGCAAAATAAAGCAAAACGGAAATATGCACAACGCGACCAAGGATAAAAAGGAACGCGTAGGGCGTCTTTTACGCATGTACGCAGACCATCGCGAGGACATTACCGAGCTTGGCGCGGGCGAAATTGGCGCGATTTTGGGTCTTAAGTTTAGCTTTACCGGTGACACCTTGTGTGATCCCACCAATCCGATTTTGCTTGAAACCATCAGTTTTCCAGAACCAGTCATCTCTATCGCGATTGAGCCCAAAACCAAAGCCGACCAGGATAAAATGTCTGACTCGCTTACCAAATTATCCGAAGAAGACCCCACGTTCAAAGTTCGCCAGGACGAAGACACCGGTCAGACCATTATCTCTGGTATGGGCGAATTGCATTTGGATGTTTTGGTTACCCGCCTTTTGCGCGAGTTTAAGGTGCAGGCGAATGTTGGTAAACCGCGTGTGGCATATCACGAAGCCATCACCAAACCGATTTTTGGGCATACGCATCGCTATATCAAACAAACTGGCGGGCATGGACAATACGCGCATGTGGTTATTGATGTCGAGCCACTCGAACCGGGCAGCGGAATCCTTTTTGAAAATAAAATTGTGGGGGGTGTGATTCCCAAACAATTTATTCCAGCGATTGAAGCTGGTGTGCGCGATGCAGCTGAAAGTGGCCCCCTGGCAGGCTTCCCGATGACCGATCTTAAGGTGACACTTGTAGACGGCAGTTTCCATGAAGTTGACTCAAGCGAAATGTCGTTCCGCATGGCGGGTATTATGGCACTGCGCGAAGCAACCGAGAAAGCCTCACCTGTCATTCTTGAACCCATCATGAAGGTTGAGATTACCGTCCCTGAAGAATTTACGGGTGATGTGATTGGTCAGGTCAACGCGCGGGTTGGAAATATATTAGGTATGGACGAACGTTATGGCAATGCCAAGGCTATTCATGCTGAGGTGCCTCTTTCAGAAATGTTTGGCTATGCCACCGAATTACGCTCCGCGACTCAAGGGCGTGGCGCGTTTACTATGGAATTCAAACATTACGCTCAGGTATCTGACGCGTACATGAATAAGATATTAGGAAGAATAGGATAAAATACTGCCTTATCAATAAGGCGATTAATAGGAAAAAGAATGGCAAAACAAAAGATTAGAATCAGACTAAAAGCATACGATCACCGCATTTTGGATCAAAGCGCAAAGCGCATCGTTGAAACCGCTGAACGCAGTGGCGCTAAAGTTGTTGGCCCTGTGCCTTTGCCCACGCGTATCGAAAAGTACACCGTTCGCCGGTCAACCTTCATCGATAAGGACTCTCACGAGCACTTTGAAATCCGCACCCATAATCGCTTGATTGACGTGCTTGAACCCGATTCAAAAACCATCGACATGCTCATGCGTCTCAACCTGCCTGCCGGCGTGGATATTGAGATCAAGATCTAAGAGCGGTTGACGGTTGTTTCAGTGTCCCGGTAGGGAGGGCTGAAAGAATCGAGACAATTGATGGGGGACCAGGAAGCTGAAGCTTTTCAGCTTTCATGTGTTTTGCTTAACTTAAATTTGAAAAGTAAAAATCCAATTTACAGTTTTTTGGGGTAAAATATAGAAGATTCATTCGTGTTTTTTAAGATTGATGTGGTGGTGTGTACACCATTTCTTTGCATTAGGAAAATGCTGTAATGGAATGCTTGTATTTCTTACTTTTTATAGTTGCTATTATGTTATTCACATGGATTAGCTGGATTGTTCCGAGATTACCAGAACAAATTAAAGTATGGAAGATAAAAAATGAAATTAAACAATTATCAGATAAGCCACAAGACACCTCAGCTATTGTTGAAGAAACTATTCATCCACTGAAAGAAATTGACCCAAAACATGAACCAAATGGCTTAAATTCCAAGGAAAGCATTATATTAGGCGAGACCCTTTCACAACAAAGTTATAAAACTCACAGACAATCAACTGAAACAGCAGTAACAGAGAAGCCAATTTATGCTCCAAGAATGCCCGAAAAACCTGCGCCACCGCTTTCTGCCATTAACAAGACATCTCTCCAATATCGCAGTCTTAAAAAAGACTATTACTTATTTGAAGAAATAATACGAAGATTTGGAATAAAATATCTTTACCACTTCACAGATTGGTCAAATATTCGTTCTATAAAGCGATTTGATGGTCTATACAGCTGGAAGAGTAGCCAAATGAATGGCATCAGTGTATCTAAACCTGGTGGTGATCATCTATCTAGGGAATTAGATAGTAGAAAAAATCTTGAGGATTATGTCAGACTTGCTTTTAATGCGAATCAACCAATGATGCATGTTGCGCAGAAAGAAGGTCGTATTGAGTATCCGGTCATACTTAAAGTGGATTCAATCGTTATTCTATGGAATACAACTCTATTTAGCGACATAAATGCAGCAGCAAATATGGCCTCTGTAGGTGGCACTATAGAAAACTTTAGAAGAATTAATTTTCAGATAGCTTGTGGTTCCTCATGGACATCTGAAGAGCAAAAAGGACTCTTCCAAGCTGAAGTTTTGGTTAAATCACACATTCCATTAAAATACATATCTATACTTTGACAGCTGGAGGAATTTTATGGCGAAAAGACCCATTTTTATTCCGAGTGAGGATAGCAGCGTGCTTTATGAAGAGCGAGAAGTTGAATTTGAATGGTATCCTGGATTTGCGCTTGCTCAGAAACAAAAAAGTATAGAATCACTTCATATTGAAGCAAGAAAAAAAGGCTATGAAAAAGTTTTAGAAATCTCAACAAAATCACCGCTTGCTTTAGGAAGGTCTCTAAGCGCGTTTAATTTGATGCTAAAAATCCAAGGAATAAATGCACCAGTTGAAAACTTTTTTCAAAGCAGCAAAGTTTTTGAGATGGATGGGCCATTTGAAGATTTGTTGCAATGTTCACCAAAAGAAGCTAAACGCGATAAGCGTTTGGTTACATCAGGTAAGCTTATTAAATTCTCCTTTTTTGGAGATGACTGGGGCTTGTTACCTATGACTGCATTCTACGATTGGCTTTACATCAAAGCGCTTTCACAACAGGAAGATTTAAGCAATGATTTTTTAGATTATTCAGCTTTTACTGATATAGAGTTTAATCCTAATAAATCAATAAACTGTCAGGCTCGATCAGCTGCAATTTTCGTGACATTGGTTAGACAGAGTCTACTCAATCGAGTACTTGAAAGTAAAGATTTTTTTATATCATTGTATGATAATGCAAAACATGAAACTCCTAAAGCAGAAAAAGAAAATCAAGAACAATTAAGTTTCAAGTTTGATTAAATGTGATGAAATTTGAGAAGATGATGATTAATACCTTGAATATTTAATTCATCGATAAAACAAAAATGTTCAGTTGTTTTATTAAATCTCTCAGAAAAAGACGTTCAATTGAGCGTCTTTTTTGCTACGTAAAGCCGAGCAGTAACTATAGGCAACAAAAAATCGCCTTAGTTATTTAGCACGGTGGTCTCAAAGTTTGCAGCTCTCCTCTTTGTAAGTGCCATTTTGAGCAAAAGTGAGAAACCAGGGCTTTATTATTTTCTAAAGCGAATTGACACGCAAATAGCTTATAATGAGGGAAACCTCTAAAAAGAAACAGGGCTTAAAATGACCTTTTTAACTGTACTTAAACTCATTGTCGTCACCTTAACAATGCAAGTTTTGCCCGGTTGGGCTTTATTAAGCTTGGGTGGGTATTGGAAACGGTTCAAGACTTTAGACCGGTGGATTTTAGCTTACTTCCTTGGCATGGCATTCTATCCAGTTCTTTTTTATCTTACGCGCTTAGTCCTACCCGGTGTACAAATTGGACTTAATAAACTTATCCTCTTTTTGTTTTTAACCCTTATCTTTAATCTTTGGCAGTTTCGTAAAAGCTGGAAAGACAATTTTAAGTTTGAAAAGAAAGATTTATTCCCCGCGGCTTTATTAGTATTGATTCTTGTTACACGACTCATTCCTGCCTGGCAATACCCTTATCCTGCCTGGACAGACAGCCTGCACCATAGCATCATTACAAAATTGGTTATGCTTAACGGCAAACTGCCAGAAACGATGCTTCCTTTTGATCCTGCCAGTTTAAGAGGCTATCATCTCGGTTTGTACGGTCTAACCGGTTCTCTTGGCTTGTTATCCAATGTTGCCCCTCATACTGCCCTGCTCTATTACTCGCAAATAACGAATGCCTTTGCGAGTTTGGCAGTATTCATTTTCCTTGATAAAAAAAATGGGCGTATTGCTGCATTAATTGGCATGGTTTTTGTTGGTCTAATTAGCTTCCAGCCAGCGCTGTATTTTAACTGGGGACGCTTTACCCAGTTAGCCTCACAGACATTACTTTTACCTGCCGCGCTTTTAGCTTGGATGGCTATCGAGTCGGATTCTGCGCATTCATTGACAGCATCCTGCCAGAAAAAGCGAGAAATTGTTGAAATCATTCTGGCAGCTCTTTTGATAAGCGCGACTGCCTTAGTTCATTTCCGTGTGGCTGTTTTCTTTTTGCCTTTGTTAGTTTTCATTGTTCTCTTGGTTCTTTCTAAAGATAAGCTTAGCTCAAAAGAACGCAAACGTATTGTCTTGAGAACAACTTTGATTGCATTTGTAACTATCATCCTCACTTTACCCGCAATCATTCCGGCTTTGCAATCCTATCTCACACCCGCGGAACCTATTGCTGGCTCTTCGCTTGATGTTTCAGCAAACAAATCAGACATCCCTCTTTCAGAGCATCCTTATTATAAGTTCGAGTATCCTATTTTCTATGAATTGGGACTGACAAAAGTTGCTGGTTTGTTTGCCGCATTGGGCTTGCTACTTGGGCTCATGTTCAAGAAGACAAGAACGCTGGCACTGCTAACCATTGTTTGGGTTGCCGCGTTGTCAATTGAAGGCAATCTACATAAATTCAACATCCCCAAACTTGCTTTTGTGAATATGACAGGCGTTATGATCATAGCTTATCTGCCTGGCGCGATTGGTTTTGGATTGCTTTTTGAAACTCTAAAAGAATCTCTCTCACGCTTGCTTGGTCCTAATCAGGCGTGGAGAAACATCCAGCCTATTCTGTACTGGATGATCGCTTTCATCGCTGTGCTATTCATCTCGGACCGAGTAAACACTATTCAGCCATTTCGTCATTTTATGACTAATGAAGACCAACAGGCGATGGAATGGCTGAAAGAAAACACGCCTCCAGATTCTATAATTGCAATAAACACTCAGTATTGGGCTGGTGAGGCTTTTCATGGTACGGATGCTGGATATTGGATTCCCTATTTTGCAGAACGCGAAACAACTACCCGCACAATGATGTCGGTTGACGCGCCGGATTACGATGTCTTACAACAGCGTAATGCCTTGGTGTACCTGATTTACTTCACCGGTGATGGAATCGTGGATACTCAAGCCCTTTGTGATTTGAATGTAACTTATCTCTACAGTGGCAAAGTTGCTCCGTTCACGAATCTGGATTTTAATATTGAAGCTTTGAAATCCAGTCCAGGTGTAGAACTCATTTATGACCAGAATGGCATTCAGATATTAAACCTTTGCACCAGAACAATTGAGCTCGTAACATTGCAGAACTAAACTAAGATAGTTCCCATTCATTAAAATAATTCACACCATAAGCTCTTGTATGGCGTGTTCTTGTTTTGTTATGGAAAAAATCACAATCAGCAGCCAATTTTTAAAGGATTTAATCAAGATTTGGTGGCTTTAAAGCGCTCTTCTGAGACTTTACAAGAACTTTACATACCCAAGATACTCGGGAAATACCAGCCATCTATAATATGCGAGTAAATGAAAATAGGAGAAGAAAAAATAATGAAAAAATTAACAAGTATTGTCTTGGTGCTTTTTGCACTTATGCTCGCTGTGACCGCTTGCGGCACAACAAGCACTCCCACTACTGAAGCCCCAAAAGTTTCAGAACCTGAACCTGCCAAGCCAGTTGAAATCATCGTCGTTTCCCGCGAAGAGGGTTCTGGTACCCGTGGCGCTTTTGTTGAACTGACCGGCGTTGAAGGCAAAAACGAGGCTGGCGACAAAGTTGACAACACTTACATTGAAGCTATTATTCAGAATAGCACCAATGGTGTAATGATGGCTGTTGCCAATGATGCTAACGCGATTGGTTATATCTCCCTTGGTTCGCTCAATGACACCGTCAAAGCCGTACAAATTGATGGCGTTGAAGCTACCCCCGAGAATGTGAAGAGCGGCAGCTACAAGATTGCCCGTCCTTTCAACATCGCCTACAAAGCCGGACTTGATGAAGCCTCACAAGATTTGCTTGATTTCATTTTGAGTGAAGAAGGCCAAAAAATCGTTGAAGAGCGCGGTTATATCTCAAGCGAAGCTGGCGCACCTTTCGCAGGCGGCAAAGCAGAAGGTACCGTTGTAGTTGCTGGTTCAACCTCAGTTACCCCCGTTATGGAAAAATTGGTTGAAGCCTACAACGCAATCAACCCCAACGTCAAAGTCGAAATTCAAGCCACTGGTTCTTCCGCTGGTATGCAAAGCACCATGGAAGGCGTTAGCCAGTTGGGTATGGCTTCACGCGAGCTGAAGGACGAAGAAAAAGCCGCGTTGGAATACAAAGTGATTGCTATTGATGGTATCGCTGTGATCGTTCACAAAACCAATACTGTCAAAACCATCACTATGGAACAAGTTAAACAAATCTTCATTGGCGAACTAACGGACTGGAACCTTGTCAAATAGTAAAGCCAAAATAATGAGTCGACCGGAAACACGCGAAAAATTAATGAAAGTTGTTTTCCTGTTGGCAGCGCTAAGTTCTATCTTAGCGCTATTTCTTATTATGTACTTTATCTTCAGTGCCGGTATTCCTTTTATAAAGGAATACGGCCTGAAGGCGTTTTTGTTTGGACAGGTGTGGAGTCCGGTAAATTCGCCTCAAAAGTACGGCATTTGGCCTATGATCGTTGGGTCTTTCATTCTCACGGTCGGGGCTGCTTTGGTTGGTACACCGATTGGTATCTTAAGCGCGGTGTATCTGTCATATTATGCCAAAGGAAAACTGAAGTACTTATTCCAATCCGCGGTGAGTTTAATGGCCAGTGTGCCTTCAATTATTTATGGCTTCTTCGCGCTACAACTGATGGTACCTATTAGCAGAGCCCTGTTTGGCGGAACCGGCATGAACATCATCACCGCTTCAGTGCTTTTGGGGATTATGATTCTGCCCACGATTGTCAGCATTTCTGAGTCCAGTCTCAACGCTGTGCCCAATCGCTATTATCAGGGAAGTGTGGCTTTAGGGGCTACCAAGGAAATTAGCATTTTCAGGACGATGATACCTGCGGCGAAATCAGGTATTCTGAGCTCGGTCATCCTCGGTATTGGGCGCGCGATTGGTGAAACGATGGCAGTCTATATGATTGCCGGTAACCAGCCTCGTTTGCCAAAGGCTTTAACGGATGGTGTGCGTACACTCACCACCAACATCGTGCTTGAAATGGCATATGCGGGTGTGGAACACCGCCAGGCGCTCATTGCTACCGCTATGGTGCTCTTTGTTTTCATCCTGGTAATCAACTTCCTCTTTTTCCTGATGAAACGAAAGGATCGCCATGAGTAAAGTTTTGCGCATATTGGTTAAATTATCCGCGATACTAACGGTGTCGATTTTCCTGATTACTGTGGGATACATCGTAATTCGTGGTATTCCTGGGCTTTCATGGGATATGTTTGCCTGGAAATATACCAGCGAAAATCTTTCGCTGGTGCCTGCCATGATTACAACAATTATGTTGATTGTTCTGGTATTGGCAATCGCGATTCCATTTGGCGTGCTAACCGGTATTTATCTCACTGAATATGCCAGGCAGCAAAGCAAAGTAGTTATTGCCATTCGTCTGGCAACGGAAACTCTGGCGGGTATTCCCAGTATCGTCTATGGTCTGTTTGGTATGCTTTTCTTTGTATTCCGCTTGCAATGGTCCTATTCTTTGATTGCCGGCGCGTTTACGGCTGCCATTATGGTTCTGCCTTTGATCATCCGCACGACAGAAGAAGCGCTGCTCGCTGTTGATCCTTTGCTAAAGCAAGCCAGCCTTGGCTTGGGCGCCACCAAACTGCAAACCATTGTAAAGGTCTGTTTGCCAGTGGCAATGCCGGGTATTTTGGCGGGAGTTATCCTTTCAATTGGTCGCATTGTTGGTGAAACCGCAGCCTTTATCTTCACCTTGGGTACCATGGCGCAATTGCCCACCCGCTTGACAGAATCTGGCAGAACACTCGCCTTGCATATGTATGTGCTTTCCTCTGAGGCATTCCACGTTCGAGAAGCCTTTGCGACAGCATTGGTTTTGCTCGTCATTGTTCTCGTCATCAACCGACTTTCAACAAGACTTAGTAAACTGGTAAATAAAACAAAATGACAGAAATTAAAATTAAGATTGAAAATATGGATCTCTTTTATGGTGATTTTCAAGCCATAAAAAACGCTAACCTTGATATACCTGCCAACGAGATTATGGCATTCATCGGACCCAGCGGTTGTGGTAAATCCACGCTAATAAAATCGCTCAACCGAATGAACGACCTTATCGAAAATTGTAAGATTACAGGAAAAATCCTTATTGACGGCAAAGATATTTATGCTCCAGGCGTGGATGTAAATGCTTTACGCAAAAGAGTTGGCATGGTCTTCCAAACACCTAATCCTTTTCCGATTAGTATCTATGATAATATTGCATATGGGCCACGGGTTCATGGCTTGCGCAATCGCGCTAAGCTGGACGAAATCGTTGAAGACAGTCTGCGAAAAGCCGCTGTATGGGATGAGCTGAAAGACGAACTCAGAAAAAACGCGTTGCAAATCTCTGGCGGTCAACAACAACGCCTTTGTATCGCGCGCGCCTTGGCAGTAGAACCCGAAATCCTGCTGATGGACGAGCCCACTTCTGCGCTTGACCCAATCTCAACCGGTAAAATTGAAGATTTGGTAATTGAGCTCAAAGAAAAGTATACTATTGTTATAGTAACCCATAATATGCAACAAGCAGCGAGAATTTCGGATAAAACCGCGTTTTTCTTAACAGGTGAAATTATTGAAACTGGCGAAACAGCACAAATATTCTCATATCCGAAAGATGAACGCACAGAAAATTACATTACAGGTCGTTTTGGATAGGTGGTAGGTAAATGATGAGAGCTAAATATTTTAAAGAACTTGAAGAGCTCAAAACAGAAGTTATTCTGTATGGCTCGTTTATTGAAGGTATGTGTCGTACTTTGCAAAAAGCCTTTGTTGAGGGTGATTACGAAGAAGCTAAGCTGCTGGCAGATGAAGAATCAACGGTACGCTCGAGAGAACGACGTATCGAAAATGACTGTTTGCGGATTATGAGCACCCAACAGCCGGTTGCGAAGGATTTGCGTTTTATTTCATCAGTGCTAAAAATTGCGAACAACTTGCAACGCATTGGCGGACACGTTATCGAAGTTGTAGAGCTTTTGGACTTCGTTGGTCCTATCAACAACTTGTTTGCTGTCAATCATCTCACCGAGATGAATAGCCGAGTGATGATCATGCTTAAAAAAGCACTGGATTCTTTTGTTGAAAATGACCTCGAATTAGCAGAGGAAGTGATTGCCAGCGATAATGAGGTTGATGCGCTTTTTGATAAAACCATGGATGAAATTGCAGACCGCATCAGAACTGACACGGAAAATTACAAACAACTTATCGACGCCATGCAAATCACCAAATACCTTGAGCGTATTGGTGACAATACCGAACGCATCGCGCGCTGGGTTATCTTTGCTATCAAAGGCGATCCGGAACAACAAGAGCAACAGTAGGAGTAGTTCATGATTTACTGTATTGAAGATGACCAATCTATCCGTGAACTGCTTGCCTACGCCCTGCAAAAAGAGGGTTATGAAACAAGACTGTTTGAAGATGGATCCACATTGCTTGAGGTCATCAGCGAAAAAACGCCCGAACTTATCATTTTAGATATCATGCTACCCGGCGAGAGTGGTTTGGCACTTTTGAAAAAGCTCAAAGCCGATCCCGATACCAAGGATATTCCAGTTATCTTGCTTACTGCCTTAGGCGGGGAATATGATAAAGTCATCGGGCTTGATTTAGGCGCGGATGACTACATCTCGAAACCATTTAGCGTGATGGAGCTTTTAGCACGTATTCGGGCAGTGAAACGTCGCAGCAACAGCACGATTATCCAGCATTTAGAGTATAACGGCATTGAAATCAACTATTTAAATCGAACAGCTTTTGTGGATGGCGAGGAATTAGAGCTGACCTTTAAGGAATTTGAGCTCTTGTTCCAACTGTTTTCTCATCCAGGCATGGCATATTCGCGCGAAAAACTACTTGAAAATGTTTGGGGCTATGATTTCGAGGGCGGCACGCGCACTGTGGATGTGCACGTTGCTTCATTGCGCAAGAAGCTCGGTGAAAAAGGTGCGTTGATTAAAACCGTGCGTAATATTGGTTATAAGGCGGGCGCTGAAGCATGAAGCGCCGCATGAACCTGATTAACACACTGGTTATCGTCCTTGCGGTGCTTGCCGTTTTAGTGGCGGTTACCTTTGTTTATCATCGCATGTCGCTGGACAATCAGCAAACCTGGATGCGCGAGACCTTGCGTTTTTATAGCAGCATAGTTGATGCTGATACTGAGAATCAAATTGATATTCTCAAAAAGCTAAACAGTAAATACCGAAGTGTACGGGTTACTTTGATTGACCCAGACGGAAATGTTATTTACGATAGCAGTGTTGATGAATTCCATTTGGAAAACCACGCTGACCGTAAAGAATTCAGGGAGGCATTGCTGGGTAAACTGGGCGAAGACATACGACACTCTGAGAGCGTCGGCGAAGACAGCTTTTACTTTGCCATGCGAGTTGCCGGGGGCAATGTGGTGCGTCTTTCTCAGGAATGGAAGAACATGGCTGGCTTATTGGGGAAAGCCTTACCCACAACTGCCATTATTGCGGTGCTGGCGATTATCTTGAGTGCTGCTTTTACCCATCGCACTTCGCAACGTATATTGGAGCCCATTGATTATTATGCCGAGAACCTCGAGCAAATGATTCTCGCTGATACAGAGGACATCCCGGTGTACGATGAACTTTTGCCCTTTGTACGAGAACTTCGTGTGCAAAAGAAAACCATTGACGCACACCTTGAAGAACTCAAATACCAAAGCGAGACCATTAACCGCTTAATCCGCGACGCACGCGAAGGTATGATATTGATGGACTCTGAACTCACTATCCTGAGTATTAATGCCAGCGCGGTGCGCCTGTTGGGAGGGGATACGAGCTCGGAATATCGCGGTAAGGACTATTTACATTTATGCCGTTTGCCGGAAATTTATCAGAAGCTCGAGCAAAGCTCAGACAGTGAGCATGAAACCTTTACGGTTGAAATGAACAGTACGCTTTTGCGCATTTACATCAACCGTGTGTTAAGACAAGATGAATTGTATGGGGTCATGATGATCATAGCCGATGACTCAGAGAACTTGCGACTCGAAAAACAACGCAAAGAATTTACTGCCAATGTGAGCCACGAACTGCGTAGCCCGTTAACCGCGATTAATGGCTATGCAGAACTTTTGAAAAACGGCATGGTGGATGCTGATGATGTAAAACGCATCGGGGGCACGATTTCTGATGAAGGGCGGCGCTTGTCTGCCATCATCGATGACATCATCAAACTTTCGCAGTTTGACGAAAGCAAGGTGCAACAAGAAAGTACCGAAATTGACCTGGACGCTTATTTACAACAAATACTGGCAGTGTATAACGAGACAATAAACCAACGTATACTCAAATTGAGTATTACCCTGGAAGGTGAAAGGACTTTGTTCTTCCCCGAAGCGATGCTGCATGATGTGCTGGATAATTTGATTTCTAACGCTGTGAAATACAATCGCGATGGCGGCAGTATAGACATTTGGCTTAGCAATCAGCCCAACGAATTGCGTTTGCGTGTGGCTGATACCGGTATTGGTATCCCAGAAGAGCATATCGGCAGAGTGTTTGAGCGTTTCTATATGATAGACAAGGCCAGGTCACGAGCGATTTCCGGTTCAGGCTTGGGACTGGCAATTGTAAAGCATGTGGTGGAATTTTTGGGAGGCAAGGTCTTCCTGGAAAGTGAACTAAACCACGGTACGACCATTGAAGTGTTCTTGCCAAAAACAGACCCAAATTCAGATGCTGAATAACAGCTATTACTTTATTTATTCGCATTCAAGCTCACATTTAGTGAGCTTGTAATATTTTGCGCATCAGCCTATAGCGTTTTGCTTTATTTGTAATGGCATAAAGGAAGATCAAAAATCTATAAACCAAAAAAAGTTGGAATGAATCAAAAACAATTTAGCTTAGCAGCTTAGCATTGTATGACCAACGAAGGAGAGAAAATGAAAAATAAGAATAGAGTTATTATTTTATTAGTTCTGCTGATTCTGTTGATTGCCTGCACGAGTGGCGCAAAGAAAACAGATACAGAAAACGGAACCATTACTGAAAGGCTTTTATCAAAAGTTGGGGGACTTTTCACTAAAGGTACTCCCGATGAAGATACAAAAGAAGAACCAGCCATCATTCAAGAGGCACCTGTTGTCGCGGATGAAACAGAAGAAATGCTAAGCTCAGAGCTATACGCGCTCGGTAAAAATGTGACAGTTCCAGAAAGCGTCATCTATGATAAAGATGGCATAAAAGTAACTGTAAAGTCTCTGGATTATGATGGTTGGATGGGGGTAGAGTTGAAATATCTGGCAGAAAATGAATCGGGGAAGTCAGTCATGCTGCAAGCTGCTGATCTTGTCATCAATGGTTTTGTGTTAGACCCTGTCATGTCTACCGATTTGCCATCGGGGGAAAAAGTGAATAGCGCCTTAACTATTATGGCGGAGGATCTTGAAACCGCAGGAATTGAAACGATTCAGTATTTAGAGTTTAATTTGCGTATTATAGATAGTGATGATTGGTCAAAATCATTCAACACGGATCGAATACGGGTAGAAACTAATGCGGATCCTGCTTTTGCTCAAAAGGTTGATGATAGTGGAGACCTTTTATTTGAACAGGATGGCATTCGCGTTATCATGAAAGAGCTGGATACAGAGGCGAGTTATTTTGCTGCAGAACTTATCGTGTTGGTCGAAAATAACTCTGGCCGCGATATTTCTCTTACCGTGAGGGATGTTTCAGTAAATGGTTTTGAGGTCAACCCCATTTTTTATGTAGATCTTTTGTCAGGTACGAGGGCATATACTGAACTCATCTTTTTGGAGGAAGATTTGAAAAGTCACGGTATTGTTGATTTCAAAGAAATTGAACTCTACTTTAGTGCGATTGACAAAAATGAATGGAATACTATTTTTGAAACTGAAATGATTAAGCTTAGATTTGATTAACCGAAAATAAAAACCTGCAATGTTCTGCATAGCTCTGATAATGTTTAATAATGTCAAAAGTCTAAGCAATGAACTGTAGCGAAACAGTCTGTCAAACAAATAGAAACTGAATGTGAATTCTTTTATCCTTGGGTTCAAGGATTTAGTGCAACGGATGAGGAGATAGAATCATTCGTATGCAATACACAAGATTGAATGAAGAAGAAAGAGAAATAATTGGCAAGGGACTTGCTCAAAATAAGTCTATACGAACCATTGCCAAGGAATTTGGGCGTAGTGCCAGTACTATATCGCGAGAGATAAAGCGAAATGTAAGCAAAACAGGCTATTGGGCTTTCCCAGCAAATCAAAAAGCGAAAGCCAATGCGAGTTCCCGAAAGAAAGATAAAAGACGCCTGATGCAAAATCAGAAGCTTTGCAACTATGTGAAAGAAAAAGTGAAACAAGGCTGGTCTCCAAAAGCTATTGTTGAAAGATTGAAGATCGATTATCCTCATGACATGAGCATGCGCCTTTCACACGAAGCGATTTACCAATACATATATGTCTTGCTTAGCATGGATATTGCTGCTCCAATTTACTTTTACCGCATAACAAAGCCATTTGGAATGACTATGCTGCTCAAGTAATGGCAGCCAAGGAGTTATTGGAAACATGGAAGTTTGATTCGCGCCTCATAGCCTGCCCTCTTTTGCACATTATTCTTATTGGGATTATTAAACTTAATTTTGTCCATTTTGGTTTTTTGTTCCCGGGATTTTTGTTTTGTTTGTCCAATAGCTTTATACCTAATACCACTACAGATCAGTCAGGCATAATTTTTGCTCTCTATGTACCTGAAATTTATTGGCAGGAATGAAACTATCGTATCTGCCACAAAAAGTGAATTCACAAGAAAAAATGCCGAGTGATCAATTAATGAACAAATCAAGGGTCAGTTTTAATAAAAAGATGGATGTCGTCTTCTTCCAATAAGTGTTCATATCCAAGCGGAGTCCAATCACTGGAACTGATTAGGTAGTTTGCTTTTAAGCTTTCCGCGCCACTTTTAACTAAAATGTCATTCAGTTCATCTGCACGGAAATACATCATCCCTAATCCGGGTTCAAAAAAATGATAATCTAAATGTGTAAGAACGAAGATATCCACATAGACGGTGTTTTCCCAACGGTCTTCTGTGAAAGGATCAAAACGAATGTTTCGAAAAATTTGCGGTTTATGTTTTGGGTAAAAGCGTTGCTGTATCCGATCTCTGTATAGTTCACTGCTAATTGGAATAAAAGCGATAAGCAATGCCAGCCATAAACTTGCGCCAACTACTGCATACGATAATCTCGGTTTAGGTAAAGTTTTAGTGAGCATCGTGCTTATTACTGAGAAAAACAACACCGGTGACAAGAGCCTAAACCCTTTAAATACAGAGAAATCATACAATAAGAACAGAAAAATTATATTAGAAACCAGGATTGCGATTTGACCGAGATAAAATGTTTTTCCTTTTTTGTCAAGAATCTTCATGCGCTTGATAAAAGAGATGCTGAGAAAACCGAGCCAAATAAAGTACGCATAGTTTAGAACAAGTTCCAAAGGGCTATTATAGGCAGGCAAAAAGAAATTTAAGCCAGTTGAAAAACCATGCCGCAGAAAGAAAATGATCTTGTTGTTTGATTCGAATAGCTGGGCAAGAAATCCCCAAGGGTATGCTGCTGTATGGGAAAAAACAAAAACAGCTATGACAATAGAAATAAGGACAAACTTAATGCAAGACCACCACCATTTTCGAGGTTCATCGAAACACTCTTTTATGTAAACCGGCAACAGCAAGAAAATACTTGTTTGTCTAAACAAGCTGCTTATGATGACTAGAGCTATGTAGAGTTTCCGATAAAGTGGCTTCTCATCCTCAATGGTACTTTTATAATAAACAGCACTCAGAAAAAGCATGCAAGCAAAGATAAGTAATTCAATCATGCCCATGAAAAAATAGCAGATGAATGGCGAAAAAACGTAAAGCAAAAGGACTGATAACGCAGTTTTTCTAAGAGAACGTGTGACAAGGAAGAAACCAAGTGTGGCGAAAGAAACAAGGAGAACATTCGTTATTAGCATCATAACTGGATGCATATTAAATGCTTTTCCTACCAAGGCATAAGGCAACAGGCTAAAGAAAGAATGTGGTCCGTAGTTCAAAAGCTTAGCAGTATTATTTGCATTATAACCAAAAAAACCTGTATTATTATTTATCACACCATATTTGCCAATTGCGGCTGCTTCTGCCCAATAATCAATTTCATCGCTGTAAATTGAAGTGTATGCTTTTATCGATGCGTCCTCGTACAGAAAAGGGATGCTGGCTAGAAGGATTGGTAATATACAAAAAAACGCTACACACACAGTTCGCAATAACTTTGAACTAATCCATTTTGCGCTTTTTATCTGACTTGTTTTTTGCAATTTAAACTGCCTTTCTTAATATCAACATCTTGACTTTTTAACCTTGTTTTAAAAAGCAATGATGATAAATAAAAGATATACATGGATTCTGAAAAAGTACTGTCGTAGCAGCTTCCTTAGTCATTTATTTACAAAACAAATTGTACTATAATAACGCATTGCAATAAGAGGGTTCGCTTTAGCTTGATGAAAGAAGCCTGTTTTTGCTCGTAAAATTCAGTTCAATATACTTATATTAGCTAACACATTGAAATAATACCTCAGACGGTGTTTGTTTCCTCGATCACACATATTGTTGATTCAAAAGACACCAAACTTATCTGTTCTTTTGGTGCTTTTCCTGAAAATTAAGGTGCAATCGCTCTGGACACGTAAAAATCCCGTGAAAAAGATGGCACCCGTAAAAAAGTATGCCAAGGCTAAAAAATTATGTGCCAAAGTTGAAACTTGCTGTATAATCATAAAAACACAAATAACATCATAGATGCCCAGGGGCTGGGAAATGAAGAAAACAAAAATCAACTATATATCAATGTTTTTAGTGCTAATTCTGTGTGGATGCTCATCGTCTGCTAAGGTGCCGGTAGATTTATATGTTGCTGAGACGATTGCTGCTATGGACCTTGAAGCCACATATGCCGCGGAACACTCAACACCGGAATTAACTGAGGGCGATAGCCCATTTGGTGAGTTCACACTTAATCGGGCTGTAACAGTTGCCGAGAGCCTGGTATATGATACCGACCAGGTGAGGATAACGGTCAAGTCACTGAACTTTGTCCATAGTTTGAACCCAGAGCTACTGTTTATGGTTGAGAACAACTCCGATAATGAGCTCAGTCTGAGGGCATTGGACATGCAAATAAACAGATTTATGATGACAGGCGTTTTTGATTCCAGCATTCCAGCGCGATCCTCAAAAAATGTGGCTCTAAGAATCAATTATGACGACCTTGTAGCTTCGGGCGTGGAAACCATACAGTACTTTGAGTTCAGTCTGGCAATTGACGAAAGTCAAACCTGGAGTCAATCCATCACCACTGAGCGCATTCGAGTCATTAGCAGTGCTGACCCATCAAGCGTGCTATCGCTTGAAAGAGAAGGCACTTTGCTGATGGAACATGAGGGTATACGCCTATCCATATTGCGCGATGAAAACCCGAACTATGATACAGGCGCGCGCTTCTTCATTTTGGCGGAAAATAACACCGATATTGATATTCAGCTATCTATGTTGGGGCTTCAGGTGAATGGTCATGAGATAACCCCCTCCTATTCAACAAAATTACTGGCGGGAATGAAATCCGTTAAAGAATTAACCTTTGTGGAGTCTCAGTTAATTGCACACGATATTCATCGCATTGACAGGCTTTCTTATCGTTTGGAAGCAACACGCAAAGACAATTCTGAGATATTATTCAATAGTGGGCTGATTGAAAGCAACTTTGACTAAGCGTAAAAAAAGAGGATAAGACTTATGCAACTGTGTCCAAACTGCACATTTTTAGTCCGAAAAGAAACTGAAACTTGCCCTAAATGCGGGTTTTCATTTTCTGTTGCCCCGCCCTTGAACTTGGAGGATGAGCAGGTCTACCGGGGTGTGTTGGTTTCTTCAACCTTGAAGAACACCATGGCGATGGAGAAGGTTCAGCGTTGGGTAATGGTAATAGGTATTAGCGTATTGCTGAGCTTGTTAGCGGTGCTGATTCTCTTATTTTTAGCCGTGATTAGCTTTATTTAGTTTCAGAGTATTGCTTCTTGCCGCTGTGAATTTGGGGTCAGATATAAGTTGAATTCTTTTCAAAAAAAGACTCGCTTAAAATCACTCCTTGCCTTATAATAGGCAAGCTTGAATAAATCCAGGCAAAAGTCAAAACAAAAAGAAGAATCACCCTTGCGCTAAAAAGCGAGCTGTGATATATTTCAAAGGTTGCCCCTTTTGGGGCACGTTTTGACATAGACAGTTTAAGAATGTCGCCGCGTGGGCAGAGCGCTACACCAAGCTTCATTAACTGAACTGTGCGGAGATGATGCAGCCTTGCCCAGGCTGACAGTCTCGCTAAATTACAAACAGGAGAATAGAATGTTAAAAGGGCTTATTGGAAGAAAGATCGGCATGACCCAGATCTTCGATGAAAGCGGACGCGCAATTCCGGTTACGCTACTCGAAGCTGGGCCTTGTTTTGTTTCCCAGGTCAAGACTCCTGAAACCGATGGGTATTCCGCGGTTCAGTTGGCATTTGGCGCTGTGAAACCAAAACGATTGTCAAAAGCAGAACTTGGCCATCTCAAGGTCAACAATCTGCCCCCCGTGCGTGTCTTACGCGAAATCCGTACGAAGAAAATCGAAGGCGTTAAACCTGGTGATGAACTCACCGCGGCTGTGTTTGAGGCTGGCGATTATGTTGACGTTATCGGCACCTCAAAAGGCAAAGGTTTTGCCGGCGTTATGAAGCGTCATGGCTTTGGTGGTGGTCTAAAAACCCACGGTCAGTCTGACCGCTGGCGCGCGCCGGGTTCTTCAGGTCAGGGCACAACCCCCGGTCGAGTTTTTAAGGGCAAGAAGTTCCCCGGCCAAATGGGCAATGTGCGTGTGACATCATCGCATATTCGTGTTGCCATGGTCGACGCAGAGCGTAACCTTATCGCCGTGCAAGGCTCGGTGCCTGGCGCCAAGGGCGATACCGTGATTATTCGTGCGGCTGCCAAGCAATAAGACGTGTGATTGGAGATAGAAACATGAAACTTGATGTCTATAACTTAAAAGCAGAAAAAGTAAGCGATGTTGAACTGCCCGAAGAGATTTTTGCGGCCAAGGTCAATGTTGATCTTATGCATCAGGCTTTCCAGCGTCAGATGGCTAACGCGCGCCTTGGTACACATAATACCAAGCGTCGTGCTGAGGTACGCGGCGGAGCAGGCAAGCCTTTCAAGCAAAAAGGTACTGGTCGCGCCCGACGTGGTAGCATGAAATCTGCCCAGCATGTAGGTGGTGGTCGTATTTTTACGCCAAAACCGCGCGATTACAGCCAGGAAATGCCCCGCAAAATGCGTCGCGCTGCTTTGCGTTCAGCGCTAACGGTAACCGCCAATGATGAAAAAATCATCATGCTTGATAGCCTGAATATGCCCCAGGTAAAAACTGCTGAACTGGCAAAGTCTCTCAAAAATCTTGCTGGCGACAAGCGCATTTTGGTTATTGTGCCTGAGACCAGCGAAGAGAACGAAAACTTTGTCAAATCTGGTCGTAATCTGGCTGACACCAAATTACTTCAGGCGCGCTACCTGAACATTCGCGATTTGCTGAATTCAGAAAAAGTAATCATCCCACTCGCGGCACTTGACGTGATCAAGAGTTATTTGGGATAGGAAGGTGGAGCAGAATGAGTATTTCAGCCTTTGATATCATCAGACAACCCATCGTCACTGAAAAGAGCAATTACCTCTCAAGCAATCTTCAGCAATATGTCTTTGAGGTTGCCAGCTTCGCCACACGCGAACAGGTAAAAACCGCGGTAGAAACCGCTTTCGATGTGAAAGTTGTCAATGTCAATATTATCAACACTCCGGCTAAGTCAACCAGGAACTCACGTTCCCGTCGTTTGACCATTCGCAAGCGTGGCATAAAGAAAGCGATTATCACGCTCAAGCCCGGAGACCGCATCCCATTCTTTGAGGGAGTAGAATAATGGCCGTTAAAGTATACAAACCAACCAGTCCTGGTCAGCGACACAAGACCAGCTATACGTTTGAAGAAATTACCAAAACCAAGCCCGAACGCAGCTTGATCTACACCAAGAAAAACCGCGCCGGTCGTAACGCCCAGGGTCGCATTACCGTGCGCCATCGTGGCGGTGGTTCGAAACGCCAAATCCGCATTGTGGACTTTAAACGCGACAAGAACAACATCCCTGCCAAAGTGGCAGCGATTGAATACGATCCAAACCGCACCGCGCGTTTGGCGCTACTCCATTATGCTGATGGCGAAAAACGCTACATTTTAGCGCCCATCGGTGTAAAAGTTGGCGATACCTTAGAGTCTGGCAGCCAGGTAGAAATTAAACCCGGCAACAATTTGCCTTTGGCAAACATACCGGTTGGTACTACCATTCACGCGGTTGAGTTGCAACCTGGCAAGGGCGCGCAAATTGGCCGATCAGCAGGTACCTCCGCGCAACTTTTGGCAAAAGAAGGCCGCTACGCGCATGTACGCATGCCCTCCGGTGAAGTTCGCTTGGTTTTACAAGACTGCAGCGCCACCATTGGTCAGGTTGGCAATGTGGAACACAGCAATATCAAATTGGGTAAGGCAGGACGTTCACGCCATATGGGTCGTCGTCCTTCCGTTCGCGGGTCGGCAATGTCTCCGCGCGACCATCCCCATGGTGGTGGCGAAGGCAAGACTGGCATCGGTATGCCTGGTCCTAAGACCCCTTGGGGCAAGCCCACACTTGGTTATAAAACCCGTCGCAATAAACGCACGGATGACATGATTATTCGCCACCGCTCCAAGGCTAAGCGCCGATAGTGGTTGAGAGACAGAAAAGGAAATAAACTATGTCGCGATCATTGAAAAAAGGGCCATTTATTGACCCAAAACTATTGAAAAAAGTCGAAGATATGAACGCCAAGGGCGAAAAGAAAGTCATCCGCACCTGGAGTCGCGCGAGCGTCATCTTCCCGCAGATGGTTGGCCACACCATTGGTGTTCATGACGGACGCCGCCATGTGCCAATCTATGTGACCGAGAATATGGTCGGTCATCGACTTGGCGAATTTGCTCCAACCCGTTGGTTCCGTGGGCACGTTGCTGAGAAGAAAGGCAGATAGTAAGAATGACACACGATATTACTGCTAAACTTACAAACTTTGCAAACTCGGCACAGAAAACCCGCCTGGTTATCGATCTGGTGCGCGGAAAGCCCGCTCTGGAAGCCTTGGATATTCTCGCAACAACCCCGAACAAAGCCGCTGCGCCTGTTCGTAAGTTGATCTATTCGGCGATATCAAACGCAGAAGAGAATTTTGGCGTTAGCCGTGACGATTTGGTGGTTTATCGCATTTTTGCTGATGAAGCCCCAACCCGTAAATGGCGACGATTTGGTGCCCGTGGACGCTTTAAGCCCATGCTGAAGCGCCGATCACACATCACCGTTATTTTGCGTGAGACTGAGTAGAGCTAAGGAGATATTATGGGTCGTAAAGTACATCCAATAGGTTTTCGAGTAGGCATCAACAAACCCTGGCTGGGTCGTTGGTACGCCGAAGGCAGTGACTATACCGAACAGCTGCATCAAGATTTGGCAATCCGCAAACTCGTGCTCACTGAAGCCGAGCGAGCTGGTGTGAGTGGCGTCGAAATTGAACGCTTCCCCGGCAAAGTAAAGGTCACTTTGCACACTGCCAAACCCGGTATCTTGATTGGTCGCAAAGGCGAAAGCGTGAAAATTTTGCGCCAACAGCTTGAAGCACTAACCGGCAAGAAAATTGACCTTGAAGTAAAAGAAATTAAAGATCCTGATACTGACGCTTACCTGGTGGCACAAAACATCGCCAGTCAGTTAGAGCGCCGCATTAGCTATCGCCGCGCCATGATGCGCGCCATCCAACAAGCTATGCGCCAGGGTGCTCAAGGCGTGAAGATCAAAGTGAGTGGGCGTCTCGGTGGTGCCGAAATGGCTCGCAATTTTACCGCCCGCGAAGGACGTGTTCCGCTGCAGACCCTGCGCGCGGATATCGACTTTGCCCGTGCCAGCGCTTTAACCACCTTCGGTCAAATCGGTATTAAGGTATGGATTTATAAAGGCATCGTCATGCAACAGGCTGAAGAGAAAGTTGAAGCCACCGAAGGTGTCTACGTAAGCGAGTAATGATAGGAACGAGTGAGGTATTAGATTATGTTGATGCCAAAGAGAGTTAAGTACCGCAAGCAGATGCGCGGCCGCATGAAGGGCAAAGCCCAACGCGGCTCAAACGTCAGCTTTGGTGAATTTGGTTTGAAAGCGCTCGAATGCGGCTATATTTCTGCCCGCAACATCGAGAGTGCCCGCCGCGCCATCGTTCACATGATGAAACGCCGCGGTAAAGTATGGGTGCGTGTCTTCCCAGATAAGCCCTATACCAAGCGAGCTGCCGAAACCCGCATGGGTAAAGGAAAAGGCGCAGTGGACCATTGGGTTGCCGTTGTGCGCCCGGGTCGTATCTTGTTTGAGATTACCACGGCTGATCCCGAAGTGGCTAAAGCCGCCCTCAACCGCGCCCGATATAAACTTGGCTTTAAAACCAAGGTGGTAGCACGAGAAGTCTTAGGAGAAGGTTCATAATGAAAATTAAAGAAATTCGCGAACTTTCAACCGAACAAATTAAGGTTAATCTCTTAAATACACGGCAGGAGCTGATGAACTTACGCTTCCAGATGGTTACTGGTCAATTGACTGACACCAGCCGTTTTAAAACTGCACGTCGCGACATTGCGCGCTTTGAGACCATTCTCAACGAACGCGCTCGCGAAGAACAGGAAGGCAAGAAATGAATAAACGCCGAAGACTAAATGGTACTGTCAAAAGCAATAAGATGGATAAAACCATCATTGTCGACGTTGTTAGAACATTCGCGCACCCTTTGTATCACAAAGTCGTTCGCGAAAAGAAATCCTACAAGGCGCACGATCCTTTCGGATGCAATGTTGGCGATAAGGTTGTGATTGTCGAATCAAAACCCATTTCGCGCACCGTTCGCTGGGTTGTTGAGAAGATCCTGGTTGAAGAAATTCGCCAGGAAGGACTTGAGACTGTCGAAGAGATGGAAGAAGCCATTGTGGAAGCAATTGAAGAAACCGAAGAAGAGCTTGAAACTGTGGCTGAGGAACTTGCCGAAGCTGTTGAAGACGCTATAGAAGAAGCAGAAGAAGAGGAACAGAAATGATCCAAAAAGAATCTCGCCTAACTATTGCAGATAACACTGGCGCGCGCGAAATTCTGGTCATTCAGGTTGTAGGCGGCACCCGCCGCAGATATGCCTCGATTGGCGATATCGTCACCGCTACAGTCAAAAGTGCCACACCACAAAGCTCGGTCAAAAAGAGCGAAATTGTGAAGGCAGTTATTGTGCGTGTCTCAAAAGCCTACCGCAGAGCTGATGGTTCAACGATTTGTTTCGATGATAACGCAGCCGTCATTCTGGATAACGACGGTGTTAACCCCCGTGGTACCCGTATCTTTGGTCCAGTTGCCCGCGAACTGCGCGAAAAAGGCTATATGAAAATTGTCTCATTAGCACCCGAAGTGTATTAGAGCTAATGAGTGAATGGAGTGTCTAATGAAGATGAAGATACGTAAAGGAGATCGTGTTCGGGTTATGCGTGGCGACAAAGTTGATAAAAACAAAGTCGGCGAAGTAATCCGCGTGATCCCCAAAGAAAACCGTGTTGTGGTTCAGGGTGTAAACCTGGTTAAAAAGCACCAAAGACAACAACAAACCGGTGGCGGTAAAACCATTCCCAGTGGCATTCGCGAATTTGAAGCGCCCATCCATGCCTCAAACGTGATGGTCGTTGATCGCGAAGGCGCGCGCGAAGCCCGTGCAAGCCGCCGAGCCAAAGCCGAAGAGACTGCTAAACCAGCTCCAAAGCGTGCTGCCACAAAGAAAGAAAGCGCTTCAAAGGCAGAGCCAAAAGCTAAAGCAACAGAAGCCAAAAAGTCAGCCACCAAAAAAGCCGCCAAGGCAGATGAAGGCGCAGGTAAGAAATAATGAATAGACTACTTGAACAATACAAAAACGAATACGCACCCGCTCTTCACAAGGAACTTGGTCTTGATAATGTCATGCAAGTGCCAAGTATTAAGAAAGTTGTGGTCAATATTGGTGTTGGTGAAGCACTTGAAAATCCCAAAGCACTCGATGCAGCAGTTAACGACCTGACCATCATTACTGGCCAGAAACCTGTTATCATCGCTGCTAAAAAGGCTATTTCAAACTTCAAGCTACGTGAAGGTCGCCAAATTGGTGTCAAAGTAACTTTGCGTGGTGAGAAAATGTGGGCATTTTTAGATCGCTTAATCAACGTTGCTTTGCCCCGTGTGCGCGACTTCCGTGGTATTTCAGCTGACTCGTTCGACGGTCGCGGAAACTACACTTTGGGTCTTACCGAACAGCTGATTTTCCCCGAGATTCAGTACGACAAGATCGATAAAGTGCGTGGTATGGAAATAAGCATCGTTACTACTGCAGTCAACGATGACCACGGACGGGCATTGCTCAGCAAATTTGGCATGCCCTTCAGGAAAGGAAACTAATGGCTAAAAAGAGTATGATTCACCGTGAATATCGGCGAAAGTACCCCTCAAGGGTTGTCAGTCGCTGTCGTGTGTGCGGCAGGCCGCGTGGTTATATGCGCAAGTTTGCTTTGTGCCGCATTTGTTTCAGAGAATTAGCGTTGCAGGGAAAAATCCCTGGCGTGAAGAAATCATCCTGGTAATTGAGCCTGGAGGGTAGAGATTATGACTATAACAGATCCAATTGCCGATATGTTAACCAGAATTCGCAATGGCGCGATGGCTGGTTTGTCCACTGTGGCTATGCCACACTCCAAACTCAAAGCCGAAGTGGCGCGCATCCTCGTTGAGGAAGGCTACCTTGGCGGCTACGAAGTATTGGAAGGTAAAAACGAGACCCACAAGGTCTTGCAAGTAAAACTGAAGTACATTGGCGAGCGACGTCAGCGTCGTCCATTGATCACCGGTTTGCAACGCGTATCAACCCCCGGTTGCCGTGTGTATACCTCTAAGAAAGACATCCCCTGGGTGCTTTCAGGTATTGGCATCGCAATCCTTTCGACCCCCAAGGGTGTCATGACGGGTGCGCGCGCGCGCAAAATTGGTGTGGGCGGCGAGGTACTCTGTAAGGTATGGTAGGAGGTTAATACATGTCGCGTATCGGAAAATTACCCATTACCCTGCCTAAGGGTGTGGAAGTAAAAATCGAAGGGCAAAAGGTTACTGTCAAAGGCCCCAAAGGACAACTTGAAGAAACTTTTGCGCCAGAGATAGAGCTTAAGATGGAAGATGGCACCATTACCGTCAGCCGTCCAAACGACGAGCCTCGCATTCGCGCCTTACACGGCACCACCCGCGCGCTGTTGAACAACATGATTGTTGGTTGCGGCGAAGGTTTCACACGCGTTTTGGAATATAACGGTGTGGGTTATCGCGCTGAGCTGCAGGGCAAAGATTTGGTCTTGAACGTTGGGTACTCGCACCCCGTCAACTACCCCGCGCCCGATGGCATCGAATTTGATGTGGATGCCAGAGCACGTCTTATCAAAATTATGGGCAGAAACCGCCAACAAGTTGGTCAGGTTGCTGCTGAAATCCGTAAGGTGCGCCCACCAGAGCGCTATCACGGCACCGGTATTCGCTATCAGGGCGAAGAAGTAAAACTCAAGGCTGGTAAGTCTGGAAAGACCGGTAGGTAGAGGTAAACATGGCAAAGAAATCTAGGAACCAAGCAAGACTGCATCGCGCCAAGCGCGTTCGCAAGAAGATCTTTGGCACGCCGGAGCGACCGCGCATGAACGTATTCCGAAGCATTAATGAAATCTACGTTCAACTGATTGATGATCATAGCGGTACAACTTTGGCTTCGGCATCGAGTGTAGACGCTGGTCTGCGCGCCGCCATGGAAGGTAAAAACAAGATCGACCAGGCTCGCCTGGTTGGTGAAGAAATCGCAAAACGTGCCCTGGATAAGGGTATTAAAAAAGTGGTTATGGACCGCGCTGGTTACTACTACACCGGTCGCATTAAGTCTATGGCCGAAGGTGCTCGCAAGGGCGGCTTAGAATTCTAAATCGAGGATACTATGGATGATTTTCAAACATTAGAACAACAATACGACGAACGTGTCATCGATATCGCCCGCGTTGCGAAGGTTGTAAAAGGTGGTCGACGCTTTTCATTCCGCGTGACCCTGGTTGTTGGCGACAACAACGGTAACATTGGTTTGGGTGTTGGCAAGGCTTTGTCTGTGCCCGATGCTATGCGCAAAGCGACCGAGCGCGCGTATAAAAACATGCGCCCGATTAGCCTGCATGGCACGACCATTGCCCATGAGGTAACTGGTGTTCAAAGTGGTGCCAAAGTCTTCCTCAAGCCTGCGTCTCCTGGTACTGGCGTTATCGCCGCGGGTGGCGTGCGTGCTGTTTTGGAAGTTGTTGGTATCACCGATATTTTGACCAAATCTCTTGGCAGTGCCAATATGCTCAATATTGTTCACGCCACCTTCAACGCGCTTGATCAACTCAAGTCGCCCGAAGTTGTGGCACTCGAACGAGGTAAAGACGTGCGCGATGTGACACCTTATTGGGATCGGAGGAAACGTGGCTAAGAAACCTGCTAAGAAGATGCTTCGCATAAAACTTGTAAAAAGCGGCATTGGTTACACCGTTAGAACAAAAAGAACCCTTGACGCGCTTGGCTTTAAACGACTGCAAGATCAGGTCGAACATGAAGACACGCCCGTCATTCGGGGTATGCTTGACAAAGTCTCGCATTTGGTAGAGATTGAGTCAACGTTAGAGGAGAAATAAGATGCAATTACATGATCTTAAACCTAACGAAGGCGCAAAGAAAAGCAAAAGACGTGTTGGGCGCGGTACCGGAAGTGGCATGGGCAAAAGCGCCGGCCGTGGTACCAAAGGCCAAAGCGCTCGCACCAGTGGTGGCGTTAGACTCTACCATCAGGGTGGCAACTTGCCCTTCTATCGCAAACTGCCTTTCCTGCGTGGTGAAGGCTTTACACCTATCAACCGTGTCCGATATGCTGAGGTCAACCTTGACGCGCTCACCGGATACAAAAAAGGTGATGAAGTAAACCCTGAAAACCTCAAAGAAAACGGTTTGCTCAAAGGTAAAGGACTGCCCGTTAAGATTATGGGCCGTGGCGATATCAAAGTCGCGCTCAAGATCAAAGCCCATAAGGTTACTGAAGGTGCCCGCCAGAAGATCGAAGAAGCTGGTGGCACAATCGAGCTCATTGAGCTTGGGTAACAACAATAAGGAGACAAACTCATGAAACGATCGTCCTGGCGCTATTTATGGAAGTCTGAAGGCATCCGCAACAAGTTGCTCATCACGCTCTTGTTGCTGGCTGTCTATCGATTTGTTGCCAATGTGCCGGTGCCTGGCTTGGATCACGCTGCTGTAAAGGAGCTGAGCCAACTTACCGGTGCCGGTGGCAACCTGGTTGGCTTGCTCGACCTGCTTTCCGGTGGCGCGGTTTCGAAATTCTCTGTGTTGGCAATGGGTGTGTACCCTTACATTACCGCGCAGATTATTTTGCAACTGCTAACCCCAGTTATTCCGGCGCTTGAGCGCAAGATGAAAGATGACCCACGCGAGGGCCGCATTTGGATGGAAAAATGGACTGTCATTCTGACCATTCCGATGGCGTTGCTTTCAGCCTTCGGACAAATTAACATCTTTAACCAAATGTTGGGTGGTCGATCGGTTATTCAACACTTTGGTTTTACCGGTGCAAATCTCTTACCAACACTAACGGCAATTATTACGATGGTTGCCGGTACTATGTTTGGTATTTGGATCGGACAGCTCATCTCAGAATTCGGTTTGCGCAACCAGGGTCTTAGCTTAATCATCTTCTCGGGTATTGTTTCACGCTTCCCAGAGACGATTGCCCAAATGGTGCGCCGATCTGATCCTGTCAATCCTGGTCAGTTTATATCTGACCCATGGTGGGCATTTATTATCATCTTTGTTGTGTTCATTTTGACCGTCTTTGGCATTGTCTATATGCAGCTTGGCAAACGCAATGTGCCGGTTATGTTCCCGGGTCGCCGAATAGGTAACCGCATGTCTATGCCTGTGCGCAGCCAATTGCCTTTGATGATCAATATGGCAGGCATGATCCCCATCATCTTCGCGCAAAGCTTTTTGACTTTCCCCGCGATTTTGTCATCGTTCTTCCTGAACAAGACAAACTGGCTTGGTAAAGCAGCCAATTGGGTTTACAGGAACTTTGGCGGTGATACCTGGTGGTATCCCATCATGTTCTTCATCCTGGTTGTTTTGTTCTGTTACTTCTATACAGACGTGCTCTTTGCGCAGCAGGATTATGGTGAGAACCTTAAAAAGCAAGGTGCTCAAATTCCCGGTGTTGTGCGTGGTAAAGCGACTCAGGATTATCTCACCAGAGTGCAACGGCGCATTACCTTGCCTGGCGCATTCTTCCTGGGTATCATTGCCGTTTTGCCCTATATTATGACCGGTGTCTTTAAGCTCTTTGGCGAAACAAATATCGCTGGCTTAGGTTTGATGCAGGCTTCAGGTCTTTTGATTGTCGTGGGTACTGTGCGCGAAATTATTCAGCTCATTGAGACTGAATTGCGCATGCACGGTTATGACGACAGGCTGATTAACTAAAGAGTACTATTACAATGAACGAGCATGCCAACTACATTGTGTTGTTAGGTCCTCCTGGCTCTGGTAAGGGAACCCAAGCGGTTCTGCTTGCTAAACGACTGGGAATTCCCCATGTTTCAACAGGGGATCTGTTTCGCATGCATCTTAAAACCGAAACTCCCTTGGGGATTATGGCTGCTAAATATGTTCAAAAAGGCGAATTGGTACCTGATGAGATCACTATCTCCATGCTAAATGAGCGTCTTCAAGAAGAAGATTGCGATAACGGCGTGGTTTTAGATGGTTATCCGCGCACTTTAGTTCAGGCCTTGGCGCTTGAATCTTATCTTGATAGCGCTGATGAAGAATTAACTATGGTAGCTTATTTAAGTGTGCCCAACGAAGAGCTCGTTCAACGGCTGAGCGGTCGGTGGATGAGTCAAAGCGGCAGGGTGTACCATATGGTATACAACCCGCCAAAAATTGCAGGTATTGATGATGAAGACGGTTCGCCACTTTATCAGCGAGAAGATGATAAAGTCGAAACCGTTCTTCATCGTTTGGAAGTTTATCATGAGCAAACTTCACCGCTTATCGAACATTTTCGGGAAGAGGGAAAGTTGCTTGAAATTAACGGCGTTGGCGAGATTGATGAAATTAACGACGCGATCTATGAGGCTCTGCAGTAATGGATAGCTCTGTGTTTGGTGTCAATCTTAAATCTGCCAAAGAGATCGAGATTATGCGTGAGGCTGGTCGCTTGAACGCGCTCACTCTGCAAGCAGTAATGGATGCCATTGCACCTGGTGTGACTACAGCTGAGTTAAACGAGGTCGCTGAAAGCGTTCAGAAAGCACATGGTGTGTACTCACCGTTCAAAGATTACGACCCCGGTAATGGAACGCCATATCCGGCAAGCATTTGCACCAGTATAAATGAAGAATTGGTGCATGGCATTCCGGGTAATCGAAAATTACGCGAAGGCGATATTATTTCGGTGGATTGTGGGACGGTATACAAAGGCTATGTGGGTGACTCAGCATTTACTGTTGGTGTTGGCGAAATCAGTCAACAGGCGCAGCACTTGATTGACACAACCAAGCAGGCTTTAGAGATTGCGATAAGCCAGATGGTCATCGGCAATCGCAGTGGCGATGTTGGCGCGGCCATTGAAGCGCACGTTGAAAGTCAAGGTTTTTATTGCACCCATACCTATACCGGGCATGGGGTTGGACGTTCTATGCACGAAGCACCACAGTTGCCAAATTATGGCAAACCCGGTACGGGATTTGTGTTGCGCGAAGGCATGACCATTGCCATCGAGCCCATGGTCTTGGTTGGTGGCAGAAGAACGCGTGTATTGCGCGATCGTTGGACTGTAGTCAATGCCAACGGTGGGCTTACCGCGCACCAGGAGCACACAATTGCCGTCACAAAAGATGGACCATTGGTGCTTACAAAACTATAGAAAGTCTTGCCATAACCGCGGCAAAAGACTATAATGGAAACTTTGCGGTAAAAATAAGGAGTATGCCAAATGAAAGTATCGGCTTCAATTAAAAAACGCTGTAAAGACTGTAAAATCGTCAAACGCGATGGTCGTTTGTATGTTATTTGCAAGAACCCAAGACACAAACAGCGACAAGGATAAGGAATAGAGAAATATGGCTCGTATTGAAGGTGTTGACCTCCCGCGCAACAAGCGCATTGATATCGGACTGCGATATATCTATGGCATTGGCCCCAAGACGGCTAATGATATTCTGGCTGCCACCGGTGTGGATCCCTCCATTCGTGTGAAGGATTTGCCAGAAACAGAAGTTACAAAATTACGCGACTATATCGCCCAAAACCTGAAGGTCGAAGGTGATTTGCGACGCGAAGTTCAAATGAACATCAAGCGCCTAGTCGAGATCGGTTGCTATCGTGGTTTGCGCCATCGCCGCAACCTGCCTCTGCGTGGTCAAAATACACGCACCAACGCGCGCACACGCAAAGGTCCCAAGAAGACCGTTGCCGGTCGTGGCCGCCGCCGTGGAGCGAAGAAGTAGACATTATACATATTTATTAACTGGTCTGATCCAGAATCGGTGGGGTTCCCTTTCTCCCCTGCGGCAACCGATGACGGGTACCAGAGTATGAAGATAGTGAGGAAGAACTATGGCTAAACAAGCAAGAACCGCGCGACGCGCAACCAGCTCGCGCAAAGTTAAGCGCCAATTGTCTGCCGGACAGGTGCATGTATTTGCATCCTTCAACAACACCATCGTGACCATTACCGATATGCGCGGTAACACAGTGTGTTGGGGCAGCTCGGGTACAGCCGGCTTTAAAGGCTCACGCAAAAGCACACCTTTTGCCGCCCGAATGGCCACCGAGCAAGCGCTTAAAACAGCCCAGCAAATGGGCATCCAGGAAGTTGAATTATATGTGAAGGGCCCTGGCCCCGGTCGCGAGGCTGCAATCCGTGCAGTGCAGGCATTGGGAGTAAAAATCACCAAAATTACTGATGAAACCCCAGTTCCACACAACGGATGTCGTCCGCCCAAGAAGCGCCGCGTTTAATAAATAGAAAAAGGAAAGAATTATGGCAAGATATACAGAAGCAGTTTGTCGATTATGTCGACGCGAAGGCGAAAAGCTGTTCCTCAAAGGCGAACGCTGTTTTACGCCCAAATGCTCATTTGAACGACGCAGTTATCCCCCAGGAATGCACGGCAAATCACTGGCACATCGCCCAGGTCGTGAGTCTGACTATGCCAAGCAGTTACGCGCCAAACAAAAAGCGCGCCGCATTTATGGCATTTACGAGCGCCAATTCCGCCGCTTCTTTGCGCAAGCGGAAATGATGCACGGTCAGCCCGGTCCTAACCTGCTTACCATTCTTGAGACCCGTCTCAGCAATGTTGTCTACCGCCTCGGTTTCGCGGCAAGCCGCGCCCAGGCGCGTATTTTGGTAACGCACGGTCACTTTTTGCTCAATGGCCGTCGTGCTGACATACCATCTATGGAAGTAAAAGTGGATGATGTCATCACCGTTGCTGAAACATCAAAAGACACAACCTATTTCAAGAACCTTCGCGACGAAGCTGAAGGTCGCACTGTTCCCACCTGGCTCGCCCGTGATCTCACCAATCTCAGTGGTCGCATGTTGCGCAACCCTGAACGTGCAGAAATTGACGGCAACCTTAACGAACAGTTGATTGTTGAATACTACTCTCGATAAGAGTGAATAAGTCAGTCTTTCTTACCCGATAGGCTGGTTAGGGGTAAACCGTGACAGGAATTATGGAAATGGTAACACCAAAAGTAGAGCGCACAGAAGAATCGCGCAACTACGGAAAGTTTACGATTAGCCCGTTAGAACGTGGCTATGGCGTCACCCTCGGCAACGCCATCCGACGCGTACTGCTCTCGTCGCTTGACGGTGCGGCAGTCACCGCGATTCGGGTTAGTGATGTCATGCACGAGTTTAGCACCATTCCTGGCGTTCGCGAGGACGTTATTCAGGTAATGTTGCAATTGAAACTCTTGCGTTTCAAGTTACACAATGTCGAGACTGCCCAGCTACATCTTGAAGTCAAAGGCAAAGGCACCATCACAGCCGCTGACATTATTTGTCCGCCTGAGGTTGAAATCATAAACCCAGATCTCTATCTCTTTAGCATGAACGAAGATGGTCACGAAGTTGATATTGATCTCACCGTTGAAGCTGGCCGTGGCTACTTGCCCGCTGGCGAACGCGCTGAACGATTGCCCATTGGCGTTTTGCCAGTGGATGCGATCTTCTCGCCCATTCAACGTGTGAACTGGTCTGTTTCCAGCGCTCGTGTTGGACGCAGCACCGATTTTGACCGCCTTACGCTTGAAATTTGGACTGATGGCACGATTACACCAGAACGCGCTTTGATTGATGCTTCGCGCATTCTTATGCAGCACCTGAGCTTTATTAGTGGCACCACCGAAGATATGCTGATTAAACCCGAACCTGTGGTCGAATCTGAGCCAATCTCAGTGGTGAAAGAGCTCAATGAGGCTCCAATTGAAACATTGGATCTCTCTGTGCGGGTATTTAACTCGCTCAAGCGGACTGGCGTGGCAACCGTGAATGATGTCTTGGAACTTCTTGAAAAAGGCGAAGGAGCTATGCTCTCTATTCGCAATTTTGGAGAGAAGAGCCTGCAAGAACTAAAAGCCAAGATGGCAGAAAAAGGCTATATTGAAAATACAGAAGTGGAGAACGACTAATGCGTCACCGAGTTAAAGGATACCGTCTGAACATGCGCGCGGGCCATCGCAATTCCGTGCGTCGGACTCAGATTAAACAATTATTTGAATACGAAAAAATCCAAACCACTGTTGCCAAGGCCAAATCAATTCAGCCCGAAGCTGAAAAATTGATTACCTTGGCTAAGAACGCGATTAAAGGCAACGACATTGCCCAGGTCAACGCAAGACGCCAGGCTGCTGCCTATTTAGGCAACAACAGCACAGAAATCGTCAAGAAACTTTTTGATGATATCGCCCCGCGTTTTACAAACCGACCCGGTGGTTACACTCGCTTACTCAAAACCGGTCCGCGCTTGGGCGATAATGCCGAAATGGCGCTTTTAGAGCTGGTATCTGAGTAAATTGAGATTTATTTGAGCCTTTCTGAAAGTTGAAGGGCATGGCACATTACAAACTTATTCTCGCATACGAAGGCACTGCATACGCGGGTTTTCAGCGCCAGGCTCACAAAGCAACCGTGCAAAGTACGGTTGAAGATGCCCTGCGAAAATTAGGCTGGCAGGGCAGAGCCATTATGGCATCTGGGCGCACGGATAGTGGTGTGCACGCGTTGGGGCAGGTGATTAGCTTCAATTTTGACTGGAAGCATGGCACAAGTAAGTTGGTTAAAGCTTTGAACGCCAAGCTGCCATCCGATGTGGTAGCACAACACGCTACTGAAGTCCCCTGGGACTTTCATCCCCGCTACGACGCTCTGCGACGCGAATACCGCTATCGGCTTTATTTTCAGCCTGAGCGCGACCCCTTGCGTGATGCCTTTGCCTGGCGTCTTGACCGAGCGCCTAATCTTTCATTGATGAACGAAGCGGCGTGTCTTATGCTCGGAACCCACGATTTTCGGGCTTTTGGCAGGGCTCTAAAAGAAGACGGCAGCACAACGCGCGAAATCTTTGAGGTAGATTGGAAAAGCGCTGGCGATGAACAGCATTTCACGATCATCGGCAATGCTTTTCTCTACCACATGGTGCGGCGTATCGTTTTTGTGCTCGTTAAGCTTGGCTTGGAAGAGCTTCCGGTTGAGATCGTCAAAAAAGGTCTCACTGAGGGCGAAACCGGCATTGTGAGCTTAGCTCCCGCCAGAGGTTTATGCCTCATGCAGGTTGAATACCCTGATAGTGACTTGGGCGAGAATTTGAAAGTAGAATGAATCCCGGCTTAAAACCGGTGAAAGTAGAAAACGGAGAAAGAAAAAGTGGATAAAACTTATGTCCCTAAAGGAAAGCCTGAAGGCGAGTGGTATCTGGTAGACGCCAGTGGTCAAACTCTCGGACGCTTGGCAAGCAAAATCGCTGAAATTTTGGTGGGCAAACATCGACCCGATTTCACACCCGGTGTGGTCTTGGGTGATCACGTGGTTGTGATTAATGCTGAAAAAATCTATGCTAATCCGACCCGTACGTCCCAAAAATTGTATCGACGACATACTGGTTATCCAAGTGGTCTTAGAGAAGTGACTTATGAACGTATGATGGAACGACATCCCGACCGCATCATCCGCTTTGCGGTGCGCGGTATGTTGCCCCAAAATAAGCTCACGGCACGCTATCTTGCTAATCTCAAGATTTATGCTGGCCCCGATCACCCCCACGAAGCCCAGGGTCCGAAACCATTCGGAAAGTAGATAAAGAGGAATTATGGCACAATACATCGAAGCTGTTGGACGACGCAAACAAAGCACTGCCCGCGTGCGCATTTACGAAGGCAGTGGCGTGATTACCGTCAACGATAAGCCCATCGCGGATTACTTCCCCCGTGGCGGCGACATCCCTGCTATTCTGGAAGCTATTGAAGCAACCGGAAAGAACCCCAACGCCTACGACGTGACTGTTAAGGTCATGGGTGGCGGTGTGAGCGGTCAGCGGGATGCCGTAAAACTTGGTTTGGCGCGCGCTTTGCTTGCCGAAGACGAATCGGTGCGTACGGCTTTGCGCGAAAAGGGCTTGCTCACCCGCGATGCCCGCGTTAAGGAACGCAAGAAACCCGGTCTCAAACGCGCTCGCAAAGCTCCTACCTACACCAAGCGTTAGTTTGCTCGTTGTCGGGCAGGTATGCTAAGTGAAACTCATGCCTGTCGCAACTTAGTTACATAACAAAGGCTGCCACCGTTTGGGTGGACAGCCTTTGCTTAATTCAAATCGGAAATGTGTTTTGCATAGGAGAATGCGATGCAAAAAAAAGGTATCGTCATCGTTGGGCTTGGTCCTGCTGGCGCGAATTATCTCACACGCGAAGCCTGGGAACATCTTTTAGAAACTGAAGAAATTTACCTGCGCACGGCGTTTCATCCGGTGTGCTCAGAACTTCCTGAACACCTTGCGCGATATAGTTTTGATCATTTGTATGAGAACCAGCAGACCCTTGAAGATGTGCTAAAGGCTATTGTTAGCGAGCTTGTCGGGCTTGCCAGACGTCCACAGGGTGTGACATATGGCGTACCTGGTAGCCCCTTTATCGGCGAAGAGACGGTGAGTCAAGTTGTTGAAATCCTTTCGGGAACGGATATTCCTGTGCGCGTCATTGACGGATTGGGTTATCTGGAACCTGTTTGCACCGCGCTGGGCTTGGACCTTTTGCCACAAACGGCGATTTTGGATGGACTTTATGTGGGAGGTCTGCTCGTGCCACCATTTCCGCCATCCACACCAGCGATTATTAGCCAATTAGGTGGGCAATTTGAAGCTTCGGAGCTAAAGCTGACCCTCATGCATAATTATCCGGACGAGTTTGAAGTCAAACTGCTCCACAATCTTGGCACGCCTGAAGAAATAATTGAAACCCTTCCACTCTATGCCATAGACCAGTCAGTGCATTTGGGTATGATGAGCTTGCTTTATCTGCCCGCGCGTGAGGAAGGCACCGCGTTTGAAGACCTGCAAGAGGTCATCGCCCGATTGCGCGCGCCGGGTGGCTGCCCGTGGGACCGCGAGCAAACTCATCTTAGCCTGCGTCAGCATTTGCTTGAAGAAGCCTATGAAACACTTGAAGCGCTTGATGATGAGGACATGGAAGGCTTGCGTGAAGAATTGGGCGACTTGTTATTACAAATTGTTTTACATGCCCAAATTGCGACCGAAGAGGGCGATTTCAACATGACCGATGTGCTGAGTGGTATCAATAACAAACTCAAGCGCCGTCATCCGCATGTTTTTGCGGGTTTGGATGTTGACTCAGTGGATACCGTGTTACACAACTGGGAAAAGATTAAAGCCAGCGAACGCAAAGACCATCAGGAACGCCCGCAAGGTTTATTGGACAGCATTCCTGAAATTGCACCAGCTTTGAGTCAATCAGAGCAAATACAGCGTAAAGCAGCCCGGGTTGGTTTTGATTGGGAGACGATTGAGCCGGTTATTGATAAAATACATGAAGAACTCGCGGAACTGAAAGCCGCTGAAAGTCCCGAAGAGCGCGAAAAAGAAGGTGGTGATGTCTTGTTCGCCATGGTGAACCTCCTGCGCTGGCTCGAGGTTGACCCGGAAACTGCGCTTCGTGGCACAAACACGCGCTTTAAAAACCGCTTCGCGTATATCGAGGAATCGGCACGTGAACAGAGCAAGAGTCTCAATGAGCTTAGCTTTGAGGAGATGGATGCCTTGTGGGAAGAAGCCAAGCATAAGCTTAGCGATATGATAGATTAACGACACGAGATATATGGTGACAGTTGATGGAATTTAAAGACGAGATACCTGAAGAAAAACGCGATAACTCTGAAGTGTTTGCTGAGGTAAAAGATAATTCGCAGACTCTTGATACGCTGCTTGAGCAATCCAGTGTGGCAGGGCAGCAAATCGCCCGCGCGGCGTCAGTAGTCATGCTGGCGTATGTCTTTAGCACGCTCATTGGAATCTTGCGTGGCATGGTTGTTTCGGGTGCGTTTGGCACCTCAGCTGACCTTGACTCTTTCAACGCTGCCAACCGTGTTACTGAACTGCTTTTCAACCTGACTGCTGGAGGTGCTTTAGGCTCGGCGTTTATCCCTATGTTCACCGGAATGCTGACCAAGCGCGAGGAAAACAAAGCCTGGCGTTTGGCGTCGGGCGTTTTGAACACATTGCTCATCATTTTGCTCATTGTGGCAGCGCTGATGTGGATTTTCGCGCCAGCCATTGTTGAAAAAGGGCTTTTTGTGCTTACACCCGGCACACAACTGACGCAAATAGAACTCACTGTGCGCTTGTTGCGCATTATGTTGCCCACGGTGATTGTATTTGGCGTGAGCGGTTTGATGATGGGTATGCTCAACGCGCATCAGGTCTTTTTATGGCCGGCATTGGCACCGTCCGCCTATTCTTTGGGCATTATCTTAGGCGTTTTGCTTTTACCAAAATCAATGGGCATTGATCGTCTGGCTTACGGAACGCTGATTGGCGCGGTAGGACATTTCTTGCTGCAAGCACCAACGCTGTTTAAGCTCCCCAAGCGCGCGTATTTTATTGGCGAAGGCTTGAAAGATAAAGCTACCCGCCAGGTCTTCAAACTCATGCTTCCACGGATACTTGGCGCGAGTGTGGTTCAGCTCAATTTCGTAGCGAACACGATTATTGGATTGAGTTTGGGCGAAGGCGCTGCCAGCGCGGTGACCTGGGCATTTACCTTGATGCTCATGCCCCAGGCAGCTATTGCCCAAAGTGCGGGCACAGCATCCTTACCGACGCTCTCCGCGCAATATGAGTTGGGTCAGCATGATACCTTTCGCAAAACGCTTTCGGGCATTATTCGTGCTGTCTTGCTTTTAGCTATTCCTGCCACGGTTGCCATGATTATTTTGCGGGTACCGCTCATCCAGGTGATTTACGAGCGTGGCCAGTTTGACGCGAACTCAACCGCGATGGTCAGTTGGGCACTGTTGTGGTATGGTGCTGGTTTGGTAGGGCATTGCCTGGTGGAGGTGCTCAGCCGTGGCTATTATGCCATGCATGATACGCGCACCCCGGTCATCGTGGGTGTTTTGGCGATGGGCTTGAACATCGCATTGTCTTTCTTGTTTGTGCGCTTGTTTATCTACATGCCGCATGGTGGACTGGCACTGGCAAACTCAGTGGCGACCACATTGGAAAGCATCGTGCTCTTGATTATTTTGCGCAAAAGGCTTGAAGGCTTGGAAGGAAAGCAGCTCTTTAGCGCGACATGGAAGTCTTTGCTTGCTTCGGCGGTGATGGCTGGCGTCATCTGGGCTTGGATGCGCTTGATGATTGGGCAGTCAAAATATCTGGTCTTGTTGGGTGGCGGTGTTTTAGGATTGTTAGCGTATGGCGTGATCATCTGGCTTCTAAAAGTGCCTGAATTACGCGCGCTCCTTGGGCGAATAAAACAAAAGTTGGGCGAGGCAGGCTGAAAGGTCTGCAAAATCTAAGCGTGTCTTAGATGAAACCAAAAACAAACTTTAGATTTAGGATTCCGGTGAATTAAGACGTGCAAAGCCTTGCACACCTATATCTTCAAAATGTTTAAATCCCACATGCGTGTACCAGTTTTCAACGTCACGGTTGGCTTCGCCAGCATCGGTCATTAAGACCACCTGGCGGATGTGCTTGACCTCCTCAAAAATGCGGCGCATGAGTTCTTTGCCAACACCCTTATTTTGCCAGGCTTCTTTCACCAAAATGTCCTGCACATAGGCGATTGTTTCACCATCGCCAACAACACGCGCCAAGCCAATGAGCTCGTCTTGCTCCCAGGCGCTGATCACCAGGCGCGATGCCGCCACGGCACGTTGGAGTTGGGGCAGGTTGGTGGTGTAAGCTGTCCATCCCACATCGCTGTAAAGCGAGAGCAGGTCTTCAGAGGGGATGTCTTTATCGAATTTATAATTAATCATCTTCGTCGCCTTGTTATACTTTGCTTATTTCTGTAACGCAATTATTGCTTGTGGCGTAATTATAACGCTTAAGGGCTTTCTGATACATGAAGATGAAAATGGGACGAAAAAGTCCGACTAATCGAAAATCGCATTTTAGATTAGTCGAAAAGAGAAAAAATACAAAACATGTCTAAAAACTTGATGTTTTGTTATTAGATAGCTGCTTGATTTCATGCTGGGAAAACAAGCCAGATGATAATCGCGAACACAATGCCAAAAAGCAAACCGATAATGGCTTCGGCTGGTGAGTGTCCGATAACCTCGCGCAGGAACTTAACTTCATCCTCGGGTAAATTACGGTGTTTCAAAGCTTCACGTATGATCGTGTTGATGCGTTCAGCATGCAAGCCCGCTTGCCTGCGCACACCAGTAGCATCGTAAACCACAATCAACGTTGCTGCCACACCCAGGAAAAAGGTGGGATTGTCCCAGCCATGATAAAGTCCGATGGAGGTCGTCACCGCGCTCATCAGGGCGGAGTGCGATGACGGCATGCTGCCAGAGTTGATGATTAACGACCAATCCCATTTTTTGTAACGCAAGTAGTGGATGGGTGTTTTTATAAGCTGCGCCAAAAACAACGCGCCGATAGCGGATAAAGCGATAGGACTTCGGAAAAAGCTCATAGTTTAATCAGTAGGAGGCTCGTTTAGTTCGGATTCACTTAGAGTGCTCACACGCAATTGGGCGCTTTCAAGAATCTGCGCGCAGAGTTTGCTAAGGCGTTTGCCTTCTTCATAAAGCTTGATAGCTTCTTCAAGGGGCAAATCGGCATTTTCAAGTTTGCTAATCACATCTTGCAGTTGGGTAAAGTTGCTTTCAAAGCTTTGGGTAGGTTCAGTTTTCGTCATAGTTATTCTCTCTTTTGATGTCAGTCACTTCGGCGTAAAAAGTGCCGTCAAGAATTTGCACTCTGATGGGTAAGGTCGGCTCAATTTGCGCGATTTGTTTGACCACTTTCCCGGTAGATGGGTCGCTGATAATAGCATAACCACGTGCCAAGACTGCCATAGGGCTCAGCGCTTTAAGGCGCGCGCTTTCTTTTTCGAGGCGCAGCTCAAGGTTTTGCAACTGCGCTGTCATGGCGCGGTCGAGACGCGCGAAGAGCTCATCCTGGCGTTGCAGGGTGTTGTAGATGCGTTGGCGGGGTGATACTCTCTCGAAAGCGCTTTGGGCGAGTTGGAGCTTTTGTTGATATGTGGTGAAAATGGATGAGAGGTACTGGTCAAGTCGGGCAGTTCTTTCAACGAGGTTTTGCAGCAAATCATCGACGGTTAGTGGGCTGGCGAGTTCCGCGGCGGCGGTTGGTGTGGGCGCGCGCAGGTCGGCCACAAAATCAGCAATGGTGAAGTCGGTTTCGTGTCCAACGCCAGAGATAACGGGCACACGTGAATTGTAAATGGCATGAGCCAGGGCTTCGTCATTAAAGCACCAAAGATCCTCAATTGAGCCACCACCACGACCAAGCAAAATCAGGTCGAGGTCTTCAATGCGATTGAGCGCCTTAAGCGCGCGGATGATTGATGCTGGTGCGTCCGCGCCCTGAACAATGCTGGGCGCGATGCTAACACGCGCGGTAGGCAGACGCCGGTTGAGCGCATGAAGCATATCTTGCAGGGCAGCTCCGGTAGGGGAGCTGACGATACCAATATGGCGCGGAAAACGCGGGAGGGCTTTTTTATGTGCCTCATCAAAGAGTCCGGCTGCCTGAAGTTTGGCTTTTAGCTTCAAAAATTCCGCGTAGAGTTCTCCCTGGCCGGCCTGGCGCATTTCGCTGACGTAAAGCTGCACTTGACCAGAGGCGGAATAGATGCTCATTGAGCCATGCACTTCAACCGCCATACCTTCGCGCGGGTTAAAGCGCAAACCAAAGGTGGAACCTTTCCACATCACACATTTTACCTGCGCGTCTGCGTCCTTCAGTGTGAAGTAAAGATGCCCGGAACTGGCACGTGTGTAGTTTGAAATTTCACCTTTAACCCAAATATCGCGCAGCACATCGTCAGTTTCCAGGAGTTCGCGCAGATAATTATTGAGCGCTTTCACGCTTAAGATGGTGGGTTGAATATCTTCGAATTCAAACATGATGATAGTAGTATAATTCAAAAAGCGGTGAAAGATGAGTGAAAAGCAGAATTCCTTATAGAGTTCTATCAGGAAAAAGCTGAAAGACCACGTGCCACGATAGCTGTTAAAGCCAAGAAACAATAGAATTGGAACTAATTCGTTTCTCTACAAGTCAAATTTACAGAAAGAAAGCGCGGTGTATGATGAAAAAAATTGTAAAACCACTCTTTATTATTTTAGTTTTGTCCATGCTTTTGTTTGCGTGTACTCCAGGAGTAGATCAAAGTCAAACTGAAGAGATTCTCCGGACAATTGCGGATCAGGTTGTGAAATTGACCATCCAGGCTGATGAAGTTGAAATGCTGAAACAGGCACTAACCGCATGTCCTGACGCTTGTCCCACATGTGAGGCGCCTCCTACCACCACACCTTGCCCTGAAACTACCCCCTGTCCGGTTTGTGCCACCGAAGTGCCAACGCCCACACCAACCGCCACAAGCACGGTGCAAGCCCGTACAGCAAGCATTTCAGGCAGATTAATTTATCCGTCGGAGTATATTCCTCCACAGCGGATTGTCGCTTATGAGGTTAAAACAGGCTATTATTATTGGGTGCGTACAGCTTTAGGCAACTCAAGCTACACCATATCTAATTTGCCGGCAGGCACTTATAAGGTTGTCAGCTATGCACAGATTGAAGGGGTGACCGGGCTAATGGCTGGTTATACACCCTACGCGGCATGTAACTTTACTTGTGCGGAAAACCACACCTTAATTGAATTTGAACTCAAAGAGGGTGAGCATAAAACGGGTATTGATCCAATTGATTGGTATGCCCCACCGGGCGTTGGTTGGCCAGACGAACCACAGGGCTAAAGGAGAGGAATAAGTATTGCTCCCCATGTTTAGGCATAGCTGTTACAAGCTTGTTTTAATCCTGCTGGTTTTCGCATTGGGCTTAACCGCTTGTGCAAATCTGGCAAAGGATAGAATACAGGAAGAACTGTCTGTTTCCGCGACATTACCCAGACGATCTTTATCGCAAGGGCAGTTATTTGAGTTGGAAATCCTGATTCAGAATAAGGATACTTTCAACGCGGATATAGAAGCAATTATTTTGCCAGCTGACTTTGTGATAGGGGTCAATTTTCTGGGCACACAACCCGCTATGCCCCGTGGAGTGAATAGTAACGGCGATTGGGTTTTTGAATTCAAGCGTACCATTGCCCCGCAAGGTGCCGAGAAAGTGCTGTTCAGTTTTGAGACGGCGCCAACAGGTTCTTTTAAAACTCACGGCACGGTGAAAACAACAAAGTCCTCACACATATTCGACTTAAGCTTGAATGTGATTGGTGTTAACCCAGCGGCTTGGAAACCGGGAGTTGCCAAAACTGTTGCGGATGACTACGTTTATGAATCGCCTTATTTGAGCGTGGTGAAGATTGACGCGGTGGCGGAAGTCAATGGCCAGCGCATGCTCATCTGGCAGGGCACAGGCACCATTATCAGCCCGGATGGTCTGATTTTAACCAGC
>Ga0255344_1000788_pt1 | contig 47835 bp, 37 predicted proteins | sample wastewater_treat_5_FD_192414 | JGI IMG/M metagenome (GOLD analysis project Ga0255344, IMG submission 192414) | Wastewater microbial communities from Lulu Island WWTP, Vancouver, Canada - plant18 | ecosystem: Engineered > WWTP > Wastewater > Unclassified | place: Canada: Vancouver, British...
CTATATATAATCCTTCAATCTGGTGAAAGATACAATGAGCCCTGGCCGAAATAGCTTCGTTCCTGAAAACCCTTCCGGGAGAAATGGTCCTGATAGGCGGCTTCTGATTATTCATAACCCTTACCTGAACTGAAGAAGTATGCGTACGCAGAAGAATATCTGCAGGATTTGAATCTTCGGGTGAATTCCTGAATATATAGAATGTATCCTGCATATCCCTTGCGGGATGTTCGGGAGCGAAGTTAAGTTTGGTGAAAACATGGTCGTCATCCTCTATCTCGGGTCCTTCAGATATGGTGAAGCCGATTCTGGCGAATATGTCGACGATTTCCTTCCTGACCAGAGAGATAGGGTGACGTGATCCAGAAGGATATGGAAATGCCGGCCGGGTAAGATCATTATCAGATGACGAATCACCGGTAAATTCAAGTTCTTTCTTAAGAGAATTGTATCTATCCTGAGCTTTCTGCTTCAGTTCGTTGAGTTTCTGGCCTACATCCCTTTTCATATCAGCCGGTACAACTCTGAAATCTTCAAACAATGAAGTAATAATACCTTTTTTGCTCAGGTATTTAAGCCTGAATGATTCAAGCTCTTTAGCCGAAGTAACTTTAACGGAGCTTACTTCTTCATAGAGGGATTTTATTTTATCTAGCATATTTGTTCTATTTAATAACAGGCTTGATGGTTGCAGTTGAAAGTTTAAAGTTTAAAGTTTAAAGTTAAAAGTAGTCAGGGTTATAACGTTCAAATTGCTCATTGCTCATTGTTCATTGCTAATTGCTAATTGCCCATTGCCCATTGCTCATTGTTCATTGCCCATTGCTCATTGTTCATTGCTCATTGCTCATTGCCCATTGCCCATTCCCCCCCATCGCCTATAATACATAATCCATAATCCATTTTTCACTTCGTCAATTTCATACTGATAATCCTGATGTCGTTTATTGGCTTGTCGGACTGGTCAGTCGGAGAGCCGGCAATTCTATCAACTATTTCAAGTCCTTCAACAACTTCGCCAAAGACGGTATAAGTCATATCAAGGCGCGGAACACCGCCAATATTAATATAGGCATCTGTCTGTTCCGGTGTTAATGTATATTCGCCTACACTTGTAAGGTAATTAAACATTTTCAGTGACGCAATTTCCTGTATTTCACTTTCTGAGAGGGGAGTTGGAGCAAGACGGGCGCTATCGGTTGTTTCTCTTATGAACTTGCTGAAAACAATCTGCCTGAGATTGCTGTTAACTCTGTCAACTGTTGTTTTAAGTTCTTCTGGAGTGTATTTTTTTCCCTGTACAATATAAAATTGAGTGCCCGAGGACCTCATTTCAGGATTTACATCATTCCCCATCCTGGCAGCTGCCAGAGCACCCTTTTTGTGGAAGTATTGACCGCGGAATTCAGCCGGGATCGTATAGCTGTCGAGTGTGTCGAGTTGTTCCCTGGTAAGCCCGGTCCTGGTTTTCGGATCTCCTGCCTGTATCATAAAATCGTTTATTACACGGTGAAAGGAGATTCCTTCGTAAAAGCCCATTTGCACGAGTTTAATGAAATTGTCGCGATGTATGGGGGTTTCGTCGTATAATTTTACTTTTATATCTCCCGAACTTGTTTTGATGAGTACTATGGTATTTTCGTTTCCACCGCGGGTATTGCAGGAGACAATTGTGAAAATTAAGCTGATGGTTGCAAGATATCTGAAAACTGTGTTCATGAAAACTGATTATTGGTTAATAACGTTCTGCTAATCTGAAGGCAAAGATATTTAACTTTACGCGATCATAAAAAAAATGCTTTCAAAATGAAACTTTTTATCTTTCCGTCCTGATAAAGTCCGGGATAATGAATAGTATAAGAATAGTATATAAAGGGATCTTGACATATAAGCGAAAGAAAAATTAAGGTGAACGAAGTCAGGACATTGGCAAAGCAAACTATGGTTTACGGACTGGGAACCATTGTACCCCGGTTCCTGAATTATGGCGTTGTGACCTTATTCTATACAAGGATCTTTACAAAAGCAGAATACGGGATAATAACGGAACTATATGCCTGGATGGTTTTTCTCCTGATAATACTGACTTATGGGATGGAAACCGGTTTTTTCAGGTTCTCTCAGAATAGTAAGGATTACGACAAAGTCTATAGTACAACTCTTATTAGCTTACTCGCAACGTCCACAGCATTTCTTTTGCTTGTCAATATATTCATCCGGCCTGTGTCAGCATTTCTGAATTACAGCAATTATCCCGGTTATGTAAGGATGTTTGCCGCGATAGTAGCTATAGATGCTTTCACTGCAATTCCTTTTGCAAGGCTGAGACGGGAGAACCGGGCATTGCTTTTCAGTGCTATTAAGATAGCTAACGTTGTCATTATTATTGTGTCGGTTATATTTTTCCTGCTTATTGCCCCTGGCATATATGAGAAAAGCAATGGCTGGTTCAGGGAGATTTATGATCCGGATTTCGGTGTTGGATATGTATTTCTTGCAAATCTGATAGGTAGCGCAGCGACCTTAATTCTTCTTATTCCTTTTATAATTCTTAAAAAACCTGTTTTTGATTGTACATTATGGAAGAGAATGATGGCCTACTCTCTCCCTCTTCTTATTACCGGACTTAGCGGTTCAGTGAATGATACCCTTGACAAAGTCATCCTGAGGCGTATGATGGGAGAAGAAGACGGTCTGGCCATCCTTGGGGAATACGGAGCTGGCTATAAGGTTGCCGTTCTGATGGCGCTATTCATTCAGATGTTCAGGTTCGCGGCGGAACCCTTCTTTTTTGAAAGGGCAAAACAGAGTGATGCAAAGAAAACTTACGCGGAAGTAATGAAATATTTCATTATTGTAATGCTTATTGTTTATCTGGGTATAAATCTGTATTTATCAGGCTTTCAGTATATAATTGGAAAGGATTTCAGGGGAGCACTCGGAATTGTCCCGATAGTTGCCATGGGATACTTGTTGTACGGGATATACATCAATCACAGTATTTGGTACAAGCTGACAGACCTTACAATATTCGGGATATATATTACTATGATCGGAGCTATTGTAACGGTTCTTATTAATGTTTCGCTGATCCCCGTTTTTGGATATTTGGCATCTGCATGGGCTCATGTTGCTTCCTACGGATCAATGATTATAATGTCTTTCATCTTTGCTGAGAAAAGGTTCAAGGTAGATTATGGAATGACACAGTTCATACCATATTTTGCCCTTGCAATAGCAATGGTTTTGTTCGCAAGGTACTTCAACTATCCCGGGATTATTGCCGAACTTGCCGTAAATACAGCATTAATCCTTATTTTTATCGCTTTTGCACAATACAGAGATAATATATTGACATTGGTGAGCAGGAAGAAATAGAATGGTTATTGCAGAACATATCAATATTGCAAGGATTACATACGGCTGCGCGCGAGAGTGAAAGTTGGAAACAATATGTCTTAGTTGTTTAGGAAGAAACTAATAATGAGAAGGATAAGATTCATCATAGTCATATTTTTAGCTGCAGTGACCGTGATGTCATGCAGCAAGAAATTAATACCGGGACTTAAGGCCGGGAAAGAGTATGATCAGACCGCGTTTGATTACTTGTTTGTGGATGCAGTAAGGCAGAAGTTGCTGGGTAATTTGGGTGAAGCACTGAAATACTTTGAACAGTGTCTGATTATCAATCCGGAGAGTGACGCATCGTATTACCATATGGCCCAGATTGTCCTTTCTACGGGAGATCTTGACAATGGTAAGAGATATACACTCAAGGCATGCGAATTGCAGCCAGGAAACCTTTGGTACAATGTTCTGATGGCCGGGATATATCATCAGCAAAACAACATCGACAGTGCTATAATATGCTATGAAAGGGCTGTAAAGGGAAATCCAGATAAGATTGAACTCCAGGTAACTCTGGCCAAACTCTATTCAAGCAATAAGAACTTCGATAAGGCGCGTACCATATTGAATTCGATTGATAAAAAGTTTGGAGTTAATGAGAATACAACACTTACTCTTGTGGATAACCTTGTTGCGGAAGGAAGGTATAGGGATGCACATTCAAAGATAGACCAACTTCTTGCGAGCGATCCTGAGAACATTGTTTACAATGGTTATAAGGCTGCTATTTTCAGGTATGAAGGAAAACCGGATAAGGCCTGGGAGGTTTATGACATTCTTCTTGAAAGAAACCCGGGAAATGCTGCAGTACAATTGTCGCTAAGTGAATTCATGCTTGAGCAAAAGAACTTTGATGAGCTTTTTGAAATGATTGGTATAATTATGTTGAATAATCAGATAACAAAGGAGGAAAAAGTATCGCTGATGGCCGAACTTATAGATAATCAGGATATAAGGAAAGATTACAGGAATAAGATGGAGATATCTCTTATGATAATGGAATCATCATATCCGGAGGATGACCTTGTGGCTCTCTTAAGACCGGAATTCTATCAGAAAGCGAATGACAATCCCGCTGCAATTGCAAGGCTTGAAGAGATAATTAAAGCAAATCCCAACAATTATTATGCATGGGAGAAACTATTGCTCGTATATTATGAGATGAAAAACTATGGGATGCTGGAGAAAAGAGGAGGCGAATGTGCCACACGCTTCAATCGGTCTGTTATTGCCAAGATGCTTTATTCTACGGGCGCTCTCGAGAACGGACATTATGATATAGCACTTGAAGAGCTGAGGAAAGCAGATATCCTGGCAGGCGATAATGATGAGCTTAAAATTCAGATCCTCAGTATGAAGGCCGATGTCCTGTACAGAAGCCAGAATTATGAAGAGGCTTTCGGGATTTATGAAGAAGCTTTAAAAATGGATAGTTCTGATTTAACCTTGTTGAATAATTATGCCTACTATCTAGCGGAACAAAATATCAATCTCAGGGAGGCTGAGGAAATGGCAAAAACTGTAATAAGTAAGGAAAGCACCAATAATACATTTATGGATACCTATGCATGGGTATTGTTCAAAAGGGGAAAGACCAGGGAGGCTGCAAAGATAATGGAGAGGATAATCAATTCAGGAGAAGCTGATGACGCTGAATATTACGAACATTACGGTTTCATTCTGAAGAAGATGAAGAAATTCGGGGATGCTGTTGACAGTTTTGAAAAGGCCCTGGAACTTGATCAAACAAAATCATACTTAAGAGAGGAGATAGAAAATTGCAGAAAGTAATATATAAGATTATTGTGGCTGTATTGCTCGTTTCTTCCTGTTCTACTGCAAGAAAAGCTTCAAGGACACCTGAGGGCAGGGATGGTAGAGATAGTGGCTCGGACAGGCTGGAATCAGTAATTGAAAACAATCTTTCAAACAATGATTTTTATATCAGAAGAGCCGATATAAAAATAAGGCAGGAGAACGTGACTGTTAACGTGAATGCGGCTATAAAGTTCAGAAAACCCGATTCGCTTATGGTATCGGTTAGATCGGCCATGGGTGTTGAAGCCGGAAAGGGCTTTATTACCGGCGATACTGTAATAATAAATGACAGGTTCAACAGGAAGATTATGGTTGGAGATCCGGATGATATTAGGACCAAATATGGAATTGATCCGGCGATAATCTTTGTTATTCTTGGCGATATGATTGTAGACAAGGAAGATAGCAGAAGCCTTATATACTGCCAGAGAGGAGAGTTCAAAAGAAAATATGTAATAGAGGGCAGGACAGTAGAGTATACTGTCGATTGTCAACGGCGAAAGGTTAAAAAGGTATACCTCGAAGGTAATCTAAGAACTGGAAATATTACTATTTTGTTATCAGATATAGTAAGGGAAGGAAATATTTCATATCCTGGTAGGGTCATTATTAATGATGATCTGAAAGAACTTGATATTGAGATTGAAATTAAGAGAATTGAAAGTCCCTGGCAGGGAAGCATGGGAAGTATTGGGGGACAGGGATACCGTGTAGTCAGAATAAGATGAGAAAGTTAATATTACTGGCTATTGTTCTGCTTGTCATTAATGTTGAAGTGACAGGACAAACAAGGAAGGATCTTGAAGAGCAGCGGGAAAAAACATTGCAGGAGATCTCCTATGTTGATAATCTTCTGAAGGAAACCTCAAAGGAAAGAAAAGAAAGCGTTAATGAACTCAACATGATAAGCCGGAAACTGAATCTGAGGGAATCGGTAGTAAAAGGATTGCAGGATGAAATTTCACTTTTGAATGACAGGATTGCTCTGAACAATATAGCAATCGAAATGATGGAGAGCGATCTGAAAGTTCTTAAGAAGGATTACGAGATAGCTTTACTGAGTTCCTTCAGGTCGTCTAAGGCAAACAATAGGATAGCCTACATTCTTTCTGCAAAGGATTTTAACCAGGGATACAAGAGACTGAAATATTTGCAACAGGTTACAAAGTTCAGGAGGCAGGAATCGGAAATCATAATGGAGCTTAAAGATGAAATTGAGATCTCAAAGAGGAAGATGGAACAGGACCTTTCAAAGATCTCCCAGCTAAAATCAAGAGAGGAGCAGCAGAAATATCTTCTTCAGCAAGAAAAGAATAAACAGCAGAAGATTGTAAAGACGCTTAGTAGCAAGGAATCGCAGTTGAAAAAAGAGCTGGAGGAGAAGAAGAGAATTGCCAAAATGATTGAACGGGAGATTAATAAGTTAATTGATGAAGAGAGGAAGAAATCTGCCACTGCCGAACTTAGTCCGGAACTCAAGGTTTTGAGCGATAATTTTTTTGAGAACAGGGGAATGCTTCCATGGCCGGTAGATCAAGGGGTAATCACAAGTCGTTTCGGTTTACAGAAGCACCCTGTGCTGAAATATGTAACGGAGAAGAATATAGACATTGAGATCACAAGTTCGGGTGTTACACCGGTAAAAAGTGTTTTCAGGGGAGAAGTTGTAAAAGTTTTCTCAATTAGAGGAGCAAATATGGCGGTAATAATTAAGCATGGTAAATATTACACGGTTTATCTGAATATAATTGAAGTAAAGGTGAAAGTAGGGGATAAAGTGCAGACAGGACAGCTGTTGGGACGTGTTTTCAATGACAAGGATGATGGCGATAAGGCTGTTCTGAAATTTATGATATCAGAAGAAAAGGATTATTTGGATCCTGAATTGTGGATTTCGAAAAAAAATTAGAAATTGCGTTAATTTTGCGACTCAATTGAAAATACGCTTTTATGGCTAATATGTACAAAAGTTTGAAAGTGGAGTCAAAAACCGACAATCTTAGATTGATCGAGAATGCAATTGATGAAGTTACCGGAAAGATTGGCATAACCCAGGACAATTACGGCAAGATCATGGTGGCCACGCTGGAAGCTGTTAATAATGCCATTAAGCACGGAAACAAGGAAATTGCAGAGAAACTGGTTGACGTTGTTATTGAGTTCACTGATAATGAATTGAAAATAACGGTTACAGATCAGGGAGAAGGATTTGACCCTGAGCAAATTCCGGATCCTACATTGCCGGCAAATATTGAGGCTCTTAGCGGAAGAGGTGTTTTCCTTATGACAAAGCTTTCAGATGAGATTTCTTTCAACGAGAAGGGAAACATGGTAACTATGACATTTAAGGAGGTTACTGCTTGAGCATCAGGATTTACTATGACCAGATAAAGTTCCGGATTCGTAATTTAAAAGAAGTCAAAAGATTTCTTGATAAGGTCATAAGGGATGAAGAAAGAGTCCCGGGTGACCTTTTATTTATTTTGTCGGACGATGAAAGCGTTTTAAATATAAATAGAGAGTTTCTGAAGCATGACAGTTACACTGATGTTATTGCTTTCGATAATTCTGTTAGTGAAGTAGTTAACGGTGAGATTTATATAAGTATTGATACGGTCAGAAAGAATGCAAGGGAGTATGGATGCTCTATAATGGAAGAAACTGTGAGGGTGATGATACATGGGCTTCTTCACCTTTGCGGATATGATGATATACAGGAGAAGGACAGAAAGATTATGCTGATGAAGCAGGAGCTCTTAGTGGAGCAGATAATAGATAGGCTGCAATGAATTATGAGTATGATGTAATAGTAGTGGGAGGAGGCCACGCGGGTTGCGAGGCTGCTCATGCAGCTGCAAAAATGGGTGCGAAGACAGTCCTTATAACTATGGATATGACCAAGTTAGCACAGATGTCATGTAATCCGGCGATGGGGGGAATTGCTAAAGGACAGATAATCAGGGAGATAGACGCTCTTGGCGGTATGAGTGGAATAGTTACTGATGCCAGTATGATCCAATTCAGGATGTTAAACCGATCAAAGGGACCTGCTATGTGGAGTCCACGGGCTCAATGTGACAGGCAGGGATTCAGTGCTGAATGGAGGAAGGTTTTGGAGATGACTGATAATCTGCATATATGGGAGGAAGAGGCCAGGATCCTGATTATAGAAGAAGACAGGGTAATGGGTGTTGAAACTTCTTTAGGCACGAGGTTTATGTCAAAAGCAGTTATTTTGACGACAGGTACATTTCTGAACGGCATCATGCATGTTGGATTAAAAACTGTAAGTGGTGGACGTTGGGGAGATGAAGCTTCAATCGGAATAAGTGAGCAGCTCGCGGGTTTGGGTTTTTCAGTTGATCGCTTAAAAACGGGTACCAGCGCAAGACTCGACGGCAGGACCATAGATTTTTCTGTTATGACCGAACAGAAAGGAGACGATGAAGGCAGAACATTTTCTTACCTGGGTAGAGGCGGAATCAGGGATGGACAATTAAGCTGCTATATGACCTACACAAATGAAGAGGTTCATGAAGAGTTAAAAAAGGGTCTGGAGTTTAGTCCGCTTTATACAGGCAGAATATTAGGTATTGGTCCAAGATACTGTCCAAGCATAGAAACCAAGATCGTTACTTTTAGCGAAAAGATCTCTCATCAATTATTTGTAGAACCTGAAGGCCGGAATACTACTGAATACTACTTAAGTGGTTTTGCAAGCAGTTTGCCACTGGATGTTCAAGTGAATGCACTGCGGAGGATAAAAGGGTTGGAGAAAGTTGAGATATTCAGGCCTGGTTATGCAATAGAATATGATTTTTTTCAACCGACACAACTTTGGCATACTCTGGAAACAAAGAGAATTCAGGGTTTATATTTTGCAGGTCAGATAAACGGTACAACTGGATATGAAGAAGCAGCTGCCCAGGGATTGATGGCAGGAATTAATTCAGTTCTTAAAATTCGTGGCGAAGACGAAATGATATTAGGAAGGGATGAATCCTATATCGGGGTTTTGATCGACGATTTAATTACAAAAGGCATAGACGAGCCTTACAGGATGTTTACTGCAAGGGCGGAATATAGAATATTGCTTAGGCAGGATAATGCTGACGAAAGATTGACACGGAAAGGATTTAAAATTGGTCTTGCAGATAAATCAAGAATAGAGCGGCTGGAAAGAAAGAAAGAGATGATTGATAAGGTAATTTCATTTCTTGAGAAATGCAGTGTAGAACCTGATCGGATATCGAAGTTTCTTGATAGTGCTGGAACATCACAGATCAAACAGAAAACGAAAGCGATTAATATAGCGGCACGTCCACAAATTAATGTAAAATCACTTCTGGGTGAAATTTCTCAGGATTTCATTGAATCCTTAGCTGAAGGCGGGATTTTGGAAGAAGTATTGGAATCGGCTGAAATACGAATTAAGTATGAGGGTTATATTCAAAGGGAGAAACTAATTGCCGATAAGTTAAAGAGACTGGAGAGGGTGAAGATCCCAAAGGACATAGATTATTCAGAGTTGTTATCGATTTCAACAGAAGGAAGGCAAAAGCTGGAGAAGATAAAACCTGAAAATATTGGACAGGCTGGACGGATTAGCGGTGTTTCCCCGGCGGATGTGAATATTTTGCTGATGTATCTTGGCAGATAAGGTTCCACGTGGAACAATTCATTTTCAAAACTGGTACTATTTTGCTCTTAGGTTTTCTTCAATCATAGGAAGAGGGCATATTTTTATTGACTTAATCAAATGGGAGGATTGCGATTAATGCATCAATGATATAAGAACATTATCCCAAGGTACTATAGGGTCAGATCTGCATTTATAAGATATATTCAGGATATTTTAGTAGTCTATAATTTAGAAATGCTATTTTTTTATATATAGTAGAATGAAATTAGGGGCGGTAAATGATTATAGATTGAAAGATTAAGACCGTGAGAAAGACCATAAAATTTAATGCCGGGAATATTGGAAGAAGTCTATGATTGTATGGATATATCAAAATAGATATAACGTGGTAACATGAGCACAGTCTGCCAAAAATGTTAAACGAATATGAAAATAATTATTGCTATAGAATTATATACGTTACATCCTTATATGAAAATAGGTTATTCAGTTTAGTTCAGCACTGCATCTTACAGACGAAATAAATTATATTTTAATAGGATATTCACGAAATAGCAGTGCGATTTCAGAATTACTTAAAATGGTTTTCAATACTGACTATTGAAAGAGGGTATTACAGCACTGGAAATTTAATATATGAGGCCAAAGTTTTAAGTCATTCATATATCTATATTTTCCCTTGAAATTTTTTGACTAATTTTTGAAAAGAATTTTCCCGCTGCAATCTGGTCAATGTTTTATGACTTATTAGAATTTCCACGATACAATTGTTGCTGTACGATTGATTGGTAAATATGATACTCGCGGAAAGGAATTGAAAGAACATTTGCTTTAACTAAATCGAGTTATTTCCTCTTAAAAACAGACAGCTATGTTATGAAGAGAATCTTTAGAATGCAAGGAGGAAATCAAGGATATATGCATTAAAGTAGATTCATTTGGTTATTTTTTTCATCGTTAAAGCTCATCCCGGAAAATTTTTGGTTTGATACGCGGATATATGTGAAGCATGAGTGAGATAAAGTAAATAGATTGAAGAACGGTATGCGGCACGAGGCTAGCGGCTAAAGGTTTATGGTTCGGGGTGCAGGGTCTGGGACTACGGGTTCTAGTTATACAATACATTATTCAATGCTATAAGGTTTCAAAGTTAAGCGTTTAGCTTCTTTGGATGACATATAATCCATCGCCTATAATACATAATCCATTGTCTTGCGGTCTTGCGGTCTCTTGCTATGTAGTTGACTATCAGAAATAAGACTCCTGAACTCGTTATAACATTGTTATAACAGTAGGGTCTGCGACGTTCTCCTAATGAATTGGTGTCACCCGTATTATTCAGGGGAGTTGCTGACGGCCACCCTTCCAGGGTGAACCCAATGCTATTGCCCTATACCCCGGGTAAAACCGGGGCTATTGGATAGCCATTCTTCGAGGCTGTTTAAACTCGTTGACATTATTGTCATCTGGCAGTACCGGAGCTATTGGAACCATCCCTTAAGTTTGGTAGGTTTTATTACCATTATCGATACCTGGCCCTACTGGGGTTACTGGAAAATCAGGAAAATGTATTGGGTAATTACTGACACCAGAGGTGTCACCATCCAATAGCCCGGGTGTCGCACCGGGAAAAAGGCGCCCCACAACAGGTATAACCCTCGAGGGGTTTACTTCAATTTGCTGGTGAAAGTAGAAAGTGGAAAGTGGAAAGTAGAAAGTAGAAAGTAGAAAGTAGAAAGTGAAAAGTAGGAAGCAGAAAGTAGAAAGTAGAAAGTGAAAAGTAGGAAGCAGAAAGTTAGTGGATTAATTAAGAATATAATTGTACATGAGAGTCCCGATAGGCACTGAAACGAATATCAATGCAGTGAAATTTATGAGATAAAATTAAATTGGCAAATATTCTTAGCCGTATGTTAGTGCTAGTTTGTTTTATTATTACCTGTAAAGAACTCGCTAAATTTGTTGTGTAAACGAGTAGCTACCGTATTTAATGAACGCTGCTTCTGTTACCGGTTTAAGCCATGATTTATAAGCGGTAAACTTAATGTATTTGTCACCAGGTACTTTAATCCAGCGCTTCAAAGCCGAAGGTTTCAAAATCTTTTTGCATTAACACTCCTCCAGTATACAGCGTGCCGCATACTGCAAGCCGTTCTTTCGCCTTGCGTTTTGCTTCATCGGGATCAATGAGAAAGTTCCCATGGAAGGATGGCGGTTATGCGAAAAACAGTACTTTCGAAATTATTTGACCTGGTGTGGGAAAAATATTCTGATTTATAATGACTACGCGGGGTTCAGGACATGTGCTAAATGCAAGAAACTACGCTAAATCGCTATATGAAGCAAAGCTTTAGATAAAGCAAATAAAAGCTTGTAATACAATGTTATATAATTGCTTTAATATACGGTTAACCTCTTCAGGAGGAGGAATTTTATATAGAATTGGACTAAGGGCTGGATATTTTCTGCTGTGTAATACTTGTCGTAGCAGGTACATAACAGGTCTAGGGGTCTTGCAAGTCTTGCAGCTCTTTTAAAATGGAACCTCAGTAAAAGGCTTATACTTTGAACCGCTAGGTGCTCAGGGCGCAGGGCACGGGGCACGGGGCACAGGGCGCAGAGCACAGGGCACAGAGCACAGGGTACAGAGCACGGGCACAGAGCACAGGGCACAGGGCACAGGGAAAGAATGGCTAGCGGCGTGTGGCCAGCGGCGTGGAGAATTTGAAGGGGAGAATGGGAGAAAAGGAGACGAAGAGACGACGCGAAGGTTGTATCATATGGATCCCCTCCTCCGGAGAGCCTGCCCCGCTCAGCGGGGGGTTTGGGGTGGGTTTTGGTTACACAATTAGCAATTTACAATTAGCAATTAGCAATTAGCAAATGACACAAGGCGCAGGGTCAACAAAATTGGACACTAAACGTTAAAACTAAACTCTTGAACTGCACCTCGAACCTCGAACCGCGTGCCACGCGTACCGTCTACCGTTCCGTTATAACAATGTTATAACGTGTTTTGCCCTTTGTTTCTGACAATTAAATACATAGGAAGAAACCGCAGAACCGCAAGACCGCAGGACCGCAAGACTGCAAGACCGCAAGACACAACCATTTCCTGGTCTGGTTATAATCTTGAAGATTCCGGACAAATGGAGTTGAATAGATCGATAAAAGCATATGTAATTTTTTATTTTAATATATGGATAAACTTAATACAGATCTTACGTTTAAATTAGTTCGTAACATCAGGCTTAAATATATGGTTATATGCAGAACTCTAATTATTTACAAATTGCATCTTTTGTATCACAATAGATTACCAGTTTGGAAGGATTATCACGAACTTTTATAAGATCATTTAGTTCTTATATCATCTGAGGAACAACAGCACCTCTTGTATGATACGGCAGAGAATTTTTATAATATAATTGAGAAGGTTTTATTCAGATGATTCAGGAAATATCCTGGCTATCACATCAGTTAAGATTAAGTCAAGGAATTATCTTCATCTCAATGGACACTGTAAATTTGGTATTATGAAATATTAGGTCTTCCACATCAGTTAAGATATAGAATTATCCTCATCTCTAAGGGCACTGTATATTTGGTATATGATGTGATGTTGCATTTAATAGAAAGACTGATTGTCAAAAAAACATACCATAAAGTTGAAAATCTCATTCCGGGAAGCTTGACTTTAATTGCAGCTATGTTTTACTTTATCACATTCTATAATGCTTAAAATAGCTTCAGCTAATGCTGTTTTAAATGCTGCCAGGTGCAGGTATGGCACGTTACTATTTGAATATCAATTAAATAAATCATAACATAAATTTAATTAAATATTTTATTATTTTAAAATTTTATAATTTGCTTAGTTGATGACCTTGTTAAAGATGATTCTTTATTATCTGCCTGATTGTAGCTATGCTTTTTATAACATGTCAAAATATACTGAAACTACAAGCTACTGCGTTAAACAAAGCCAGAAGTAAACGACAATGTCGGCTGCTATGATCTCTTTTTTACAACATTATTTGTCAACATGTAAGGTGTCAGCTTTTCAGCTATGTACAATCAATATCTAATGTATTATGGAAATTAAAGGAAACTTGGTAGATATAATCAGGCGGGAGATCTACCCGGCTGTTATTAAAATCAACGCAGGAAAGATTCAGAGTATTAACAAATCACAACATGATTGTGAATCTTATATTCTTCCGGGATTGATTGATTCCCACATACATATTGAGAGTTCAATGCTTAATCCGGGTTCTTTTGCCAGGGCAGCCGTTTCACGTGGAACAACTGCAGTGGTGTCGGATCCGCATGAAATTGCAAACGTCCTGGGAATACGGGGCATTGACTACATGATGGATGATGCATCAAAAGTGCCGCTCAGGTTCTATTTTGGCGCTCCATCATGTGTACCGGCCACTTCTTTTGAATCTTCCGGCGCTATTATAAATTCTGAAGCAGTTCGTGAGCTGCTTGAACGGCCATCTGTCAACTATCTTTCAGAAATGATGAATTTCCCCGGGGTTGTTTATGATGATGGTGAGGTATTGAAAAAAATCAGCTATGCAAAACAAATGGGAAAACCGATTGACGGACATGCACCCGGATTAAGCGGTGAAGCTTTGAAAAAATATATTTCTGCCGGCATTTCAACCGATCATGAATGCAATACAATAGAGGAAGCACGGGAAAAGATTCAACTTGGTATGAAAATACTCATAAGGGAAGGAAGCGCGGCAAGGAATCTTGATGCTCTGAAAGATTTGTTTCGCACTGACCCGGATATGCTGATGCTTTGCAGCGATGACCTTCACCCGGAAATGCTTGTAAAGGGACATATCGACAGACTGCTTGCCATGCTTATTTCAGAAGGCTATGATGTATTTGACGTAATACGCAGCTGTACATTGAATCCTTCGATTCACTATGGTATTGCAGCAGGTCTGCCTGAGGCAGGCAATCCGGCCGATCTGATCCTGGTTGATGATCTTCGGTCAATGAAAGTTAATCAGACCTGGATTAATGGCATAAAAGTCTTCGATAAAGGCAGGGTTCTGTTTGAATATTCAGGAGCCAAGGAAATAAATAATTTTAAAAGTTCAAAAATTAAAAATGACGACATCCGGATGCAGGCTACTGCAGGCAGGCTAAGGGTAATTGAAGCATATGACGGTGATCTGACAACAGGAGAAAGTATTCACCCGGTAACAATAGGAGAGGAATTATGCGCTGACATCCGTTCAGACATCCTTAAGATAGTTGTAAAGGACCGCTACCGCGACCTTAAGCCTGCAACGGCATTCATCAGGGGCTTCGGTCTGAAAAGCGGAGCCTTTGCCAGCTCGGTGGCACACGACAGCCATAACATAATAGGCCTTGGAACAAATGACGATGATATCCTTGATGCCATAAACATACTTATTGAAAACAAAGGAGGTCTGGCAGTAGCAAAAAATAAAAAAATTGATTTTTTACCTTTGCCAATAGCCGGAATTATGTCCGATCAGCCTGCTGAGTTGGTGGCATCAGAATACGAACGGCTGTCGGAGCTGGTAAAGTCATTTGGCTGCCGAATGACAGCACCATTCATGACACTTTCATTTATGGCTCTCCTTGTTATTCCGCAACTGAAAATCAGCGACAGGGGATTGTTCGACGTCAGGAAATTCGGATTTACAGATTTGTTTTTTGATTGATTACCACGCCTGTGGCGCTTTCATTAGAATACCGGGGGTTGTTCTAAGCGATGAATTGCTATCTTTATATTCTGGTTTAATTTGCAGATGAATGGCAGGGAGGATATAAAAGCCACTTTATCGGGACTTCCCGATAATCCGGGCGTTTACCAGTTCATTGACGCCTCGGGCAGGATAATCTATATAGGAAAGGCAAAGAACCTGAAGAAAAGAGTGTCATCATATTTCTCGGGGAACCAGTCGGGAAAGACAAGAGTTATGCTGAATAAGGCAGTGATAATCAGGCATATAGTTGTTGATACCGAATCTGATGCTTTACTTCTTGAGAACAATCTTATAAAGAAATATCAGCCACGTTATAATATCCTTCTGAAGGACGACAAGACATTTCCCCGGATTTGTATCAAAAACGAACCTTTCCCGCGTGTCTTCAGCACAAGGAACGTGGTCAGGGATGGCTCACATTATTTTGGTCCCTACACTTCAGCATTGATGGTAAAGACTCTTCTAACCCTGATACGGCAGCTGTACAAACTTAGAACCTGCAATTTCAGTCTGACAGCTTCTAATATTGAAACCGGCAAATTCAAACCCTGTCTCGAATACCACATCAGCAACTGCAAGGCACCCTGCATCGGACTTCAAACAGAGCAGGATTATAATGATACCATTCTGGAAATCAGAGATATACTTAAAGGAAACCTGCTTAGTGTAACAAATCAGCTGAAAGACAGGATGAAGCGCTTTGCGGCGGAACTGCGATTTGAGGAGGCACAGATAATTAAGGAAAAGATAGATATCCTTGTGAAATTCCGTAGCCGTTCAACAGTGGTCAGCAACACCATACGGAACCTCGATGTCTTTGCCTGCACCCAGGATATGGACAGGTTTTGGGTCAACTATATGAAGGTAGTAGAAGGCGCAGTGGTACAGACTTTTACGCTGGAAATGAAAACAAGGCTCGATGAAGACAAGGAATCACTTCTGGGTATGGCAGTTGCAGAGATCAGGCAGCGCTTTTCAAGCGATTCCCCGGAGGTGGTTGTCCCCTTTAAACCTGATGTACAATTAGATAAGCTAAAATATACTGTCCCTGCCATGGGCGACAAGCTGAGCTTGCTGAAGCTTGCTGAAAGGAATGTGATATATTACAAATTAGAGCAGGAAAGAAAGCAAACGGAACACAAAAAAGTATCGAGAACCGGTCGCAATCTCGAAAAGGTCAAAAACGATCTGCATATGCCTTCACTGCCGGTCCACATAGAGTGCTTTGACAACTCTAACATAATGGGTACTAATCCGGTTGCAGCCTGTGTGGTATTCAGGAACGGCCTTCCCAGCAGGAAGGAATACAGGCATTTCAATATAAAAACGGTAAAGGGTCCCGACGATTATTCATCAATGGAGGAAGTAATCTTCCGGAGGTACAGAAGGATGCTGGATGAAAAGTCCTCTCTTCCTCAGCTTATTGTTATAGACGGCGGGAAAGGGCAGCTCTCTTCTGCAATGAAAAGCCTGGATAGTCTGGGACTGAGGGAAAGCATAACCGTTATAGGACTGGCAGAGAAGCTTGAAGAAATATATTTCCCCGGCGATTCAGTCCCTATATATCTCGACAAGAATTCCTATACCCTTAAACTGATACAGCATGTAAGGAACGAAGCTCACCGTTTCGGAATTAATTTCCATCGCGACAAACGATCGTTGCAGATGACCAGGTCGCAACTGGATGAGATACCCGGCATCGGACCGAAGACGAAGGAGGTACTTCTTAAAAGTTTTGAATCGGTGGAAAAAATCCGAGAACTAAGTCCTGAAGAACTGGAAAAACATATTGGCAGTAAAAAAGCTATGATTATTTCAGAATTCTTCAAAAAACAGCGCTGAACCGTTGTTGTCGGCAATGCTTTAGATAAAGCATATAACTCACATTATTACAAGCAAATAAATTAAGATTTTATCAGTCTTAACCCGTCCAGGACAGGGAATTTAATGAAGCTCCGTGCTGAGAGTCAAAATAGGTCTTGCGGTCTTGCGGTCTTGCGGTCTTGCTCCCTTCGGTCGCTGTTTTTACGCTACTTGGTGTTACTGGCCTTTACCCCGGGTATCGCCCCGGGAAAATGGTGCCCAACGAAAGGTACAACCCCGTAGGGGTAGACTTCACAGCAATCGGTTAGAGGTTCAAGGTTTGCAGTTCAAAGCAGCACGCATGATAATTGTTAATTGGTGGAAAGCAAAAAACGAGGGGTTTACTGTTCAGTGTTTAGTGTTCAGTGTTTAGCGTTCAGTGTATAGGCAACGTAAACACCTTATTATAAGAGACTTACATGACTTGTGCGACCGCATGACTGCACGACTGCAGGACCGCACGACTGAAAGACCTGTTTCCTCCAGCTTTCAGGCCATTCCCCCTGCCAGCTTTTTCTTCAGCTGCTCGGCAATATTAAGTGATCCGTCGGTGAACATAGCCTTCATGCCTGCCTTTTCAGCAGCTCTGACGTTTTCTTCGACGTCGTCGATAAACAGTGATTCTGAAGGATTTAGGGAATATTTCCCGATCAGGTATTCATAAAACCGGATATCGGGTTTTGAAAGTCTTACTTCTGCCGATATGATTCCCCCGTCGAAATGCCTGAAGAAATAGAAATCATTTTTTATTTCTTGAAAGACATCTAGAGGGAAATTGGAAAGATAATACAGCTTATAACCCTGTTTCCGGAGCTCAGGAAGCAGTTTGGCGTTATCGTCGAGGGGAAACATTATATCGCGCCTGAAATTGAATACAAGGGCTATTTCCTCTCTTTTAAGCGATGATTTGGCTGCTATTGATTCTATTGCCTCAGGAACCGTGATATCTCCGTTATCAAGCATTTTCCATTCGGTGCTCTGGAATATATCCCTGAGGATGGTGTTTCTTATATTGTCGGGATAATTTTTCTTTATCAGGTATTCCGACGGGACAAAACTGAGCAGGACATTTCCGAGATCGAATACAATATTTTTTATCATATCAGTTATTTTTCATGCTTATAGGCTGACCTGTTGCTTCAAGCACGTTCCACCAGAGTTCACCCTTGACATCTATTTTCTTTCGTTTGGCGACGGCCATAGATATCGGAATAAGAGTGAATTCATAGTTCCAGTAACCTACTACGAAGTCGGTCTTTCCGGCAAGTGCCGCGTGAACGGCATTTTGGGCAAGCAGGTTGCAAAATTTGCTGTCGTTGGCATTAGCCGGAGCGCTTCTGATAATATAACTCGGGTCGATGTATTTTATTGAGTGAGGAAAATCATTGGCTTTGAATTCCTCGGTGATTTTTTCTTTCAGATAGATTCCAATATCCCTGTGTTTAATATTTCCCGATGCATCCAGCTCTGCATTTTGTACATCGAAGAAATCCTGTCCGGCTCCTTCTGCCACAACAACCACGGCATGATGTCGATCTTCCAGTCGTTTACGCAGCAGGGTAAGGAAGCCCTTGGGGCCGTAAAGATCAAAGGGAACTTCGGGAATAAGCACGAAATTCACTTCCTGGACGGCAAGTGCAGCGGAAGCAGCAATAAATCCCGAGTCACGCCCCATCAGTTTCACGAGAGCAATTCCGTTGTAGGCTCCGTGCGCTTCATTATGTGCATTCATAATGATGTCGTTTGCTATGGAGAAAGCTGTTTCGAATCCGAATGACTTCTGCATCAGGTCGATATCATTATCAATCGTTTTCGGTATTCCTGCCACTGCAATTCTGAGTTTGCGCTTTTCGATTTCCTTGTAAATGGCATGTGCTCCTCTCAGGGTTCCGTCGCCTCCGATGCAGAATAGTACATTAATATTGAGAATTTCGAGTGTATTAACCATCTGCTCCACATCCTGGTGGCCCCTGGAAGTTCCCAGGATAGTTCCCCCCGACTGATAAATATCACTCACCATGGGAGCTGTCAGTTCAATTACCGGGTGGTTGTATTTGGGGATAAGTCCTTCATAACCATAGCGGATACCTAGAATACGGGTGATGCCGTACCTGTAGACCAGCTGGTTGACAAGAGCCCTGATCACATTGTTCAGTCCAGGACAGATGCCGCCGCAGGTCACAATGGCAACCTTAGTTTTGGCAGGTTCAAAAAAGATGCTCTCCTTTGGCCCGGCCTTTTCAAATGAAGCAGGTATAGCGCCTGTCTCCCTGTAATCCTTAATGCTTTCAAGTGTAACTTCATGAAGGATCCTTTCATCATCCTTTACAAACTTGTATACCGGGCTGTCCTCGTGCTGTGAGCTTTTCAGCGGTGAAACAACACAACATTTGCCCAATGTGGTTACTATTAAATCTTCGTACTTCATTTCTTTAAGGAATATTGTTAAAAATTTAGAGCTGTTGGGAATCCTTATTCCTGCGGCTCAAATTTAGTTAAAATAATCATTTACATGCAATATGATGCCGCACAATTATTTGGCGGGATACATAACGGTAATTGCAGGAAGCGATGCCTGCAATTTAGAGGGAAAAGTGTTGTACAATTAATATCAGTTTGACTGAATAATCTGCTTGATTCTTCCGACAAGGCCGCTTTCAAGTTTTACTTTTATTCCGTGTGGATGATTGGGAGCTGAAGTAAGTATTTCCTTTACCCGGCCTCCCGTAAGCTTACCGGTGCGTTTGTCTTCAGTAAGTTCTACCAATACATCAATTCCCGGTCTTATGTCTGCTCTGCGAGTTCCTTCCATTTCTGACTGTATTTGAAACGTATATGTTAAAACTTTCTTTTTCTTCAATTTTTTAATTTGAGGCTACAATCTTATGCATTTTTATTTTTAGAAACCAAAAAAATGTTAAAAAATTTAAAATTAAGCTGATTAATGATTCAACCCGTGGGGAAGTTCAAAACTCAAAATTCGGATTTTGAGATTCACAAAAATGTTGGCCTCGCGTCATTTGCTAATTGCTAATTGTTCATTGCTAATTGCTAATTGTTTTAACCAAAACCCACCTCTCCAGCGGAGGGGATCCATCCGATACAACCTTCGCTTCGTCTCTTCGTCTCCTTTTCTCCCATTCTCCCCTTCATATTCTCCACGCCGCTGGCCGCTGGCCGCACGCCGCTAGCCGTTCTTTCCCTGTGTTCTGCGCCCTGTGCCCTGTGCTCTGCGCCCTGTGCTCTGCGCCCCGTGCCCTGCGCCCTGTGCCCCGTGCCCTCCTAATACGCTCCCTTATATCTTGTGCTTATTGAATACAGCCCCTTGCTGGCCGTAATGAAGAGTGTTTTCCTGTCTTTACCGCCGAAACAGACATTGGCCGACCAGTTTTCTGGAACAGCTATATTGCCGAGCTTTTTACCTGTTTTGTCGAATACGGTCACGCCCTTTCCGGTCAGGTAGATATTGCCTTTTGAGTCGATTGTCATTCCGTCGGAACCAAGCTCGCAAAATAGCTTTTTATCACTGAGCGAACCGTCGGGATTTATGGTGTATGACCATGTTTTATTAGCTTTTATGTCGGCGACATAAAGTGTCTTTCCGTCGGGAGTTCCTACTATTCCGTTTGGCTGGAGAAGCTCTTCCTCAACTCGTTTAAGGACTTTTCGATCGGCGCTTAGAAAATAAACGCATTGTTTTTCCTGGGGCATTTCCGAATGTTTCCACCACGACCGCCTGTAGAAAGGATCGGTAAAGAAGATGTTTCCTTCCGGTGAAACCCACAGGTCATTAGGTCCGTTCATCAGTTTTCCCTCGTATTCAAGAGCAATGACTTCAGGTTTTTCGCCCGGTTTGATTCTCCATATCTCATTCTTTTCATCAGCGCAGGACCAAAGGTTGTCTTTGCTGTCGAAAAACATCCCGTTTGACCTTCCTGACGGCTGCATGAAGGTCGACAGAACTCCTTTGGTACTCCATTTCATTATCCGGTCGTTGGGCTGATCGGTGAAATAGACATTTCCTGCCTTGTCGGCAGCCGGACCTTCGGTGAAGGAAAACTCCCCGGCGAGTTTTACAAGTGAGGCACCTGGTTTAAGGATTTCAGATAATCCATCATCTTGTGATACAGCCGGTGTAAAAGATAATAACATCACAAGTAACATCAGTGAAGGGATTTTCATGTTTTGAAAGTTTTAATGTCTTGTTAATCAGTACTCTGACAGCCACACGAGAAACAGCCTGCCCGGCAAATTCCGCGGCACAACATTTATTCCTGGCCGGAAAGATACCTGCCGGGCACATCAGTCAGTTCGCGGCAGCAGCCTTTTATGCTTTTATGCTATTTCTACTTTTCTGATTCTTTCGATATAGTTATCTATATGCTCCGGTTTTTCAAACCCGATGATCAGCATATCGACGGTTCCGAGGCCCAGCACGAATTTGAGCGACTGATCGATCTTTTCCGAATCATCTCTCAGCTTTCCGCCGCCTATGAGCTTCATGGCAATGACTCCCTTTCCTGCCTTGTGAAATTTTTCTATCACAGGAACCACGAGCGACGCATCCCTTTTATCCATGCTTTCACCAAAAGGGTTTATCCTTACATGAACGACATCAACCCAGGGGGAGGCAGCTGCTTCTTCGAGAACATCGAAGGAGTGCACTGAAACACCGTGAGCCCTTATGATTTTTTTCACCTTGAGTTCTTCAAGCTCATCGAGATATCTTTTGTATTTTTCTGTCCAGCCGCCCTCGGTCATGCAGTGAAGCTGAACAATATCGATGTAATCGGTATTCAGTTCCTTCCTGAAACGGTCAACGACAGTAAGAGGAAAACCCTTGTCGCTGTCGGGAATTCCGCCGCCGGTGATCCACATTTTTGTTCCGATGACATAGCTTTCACGGTCAACACCTTTAAGCGCCGATGTTGTAAAGGGGTGAGTTCCATAGCTGTCGGCGCAGTCGAAGTATCTTATTCCTTTTTCGTAGGCAGTTCTGATCAGCGATTCTGCAACACCTGCCCTGGTTATGCTTGATGAGCGGTTATATCCGCTGTAACCTGTTCCCATTCCGAGAAGGGTGGTTTTAATTCCGGTCTTCCCCAGTTTTATGATTTTGAAAGGATCATAAAAGCGTGCCTTCTTTTCTGCGGGAAGTGCATTTCCAATATGCCCGAGAAGGACAGATCCTGTACCGGCAGCCATGGTAGCCATGAATTTCCGGCGGGTAAGTTTATTTTTTCCCATATGATTTGATATATGACTGGTTTTTCAGTATATGGAACAAATTAAATAAATATTATGTTTATATCATACTCAAAATGCTGCATTCCATGTAATTTTTAAGGGTTTCGGTGTTCGGTTTCCCCGCGGCATTGCCGGCCTCAGATACTCATAAAGCCCTGCATTTTTTCAATAAGGGGTTCCGGTGAAACCGGTTTCCCGTTTTTTGTAGAGACTCCCGTTATGACCGCTTTCACAATTAGTTTATTGTCAGGGATTCTGTAAATGCCCTGATGAAAGACCAGTCTCACGTTTCCTTCTCTCCTTATCAATGATTTTATCACGAACCTGTCATGGCTTCTCAGCGGGTATTTGTACTCAATTTCAACCTTTGTCACGATAAGTTCGATTCCCTCCTGGTGGAGCTGGGTGAAGTCTATTCCCCTCGAGAGCAGGAAATCATGTCTGGCATGCTCGAGATAGTTCTGATAGACCGCGTTGTTTACAACACCCTGGATATCGAGTTCATACGACCTCACGGTAAATTCGAGAGAGGCCTGATATTCGGGTAATTCACCGGTTTTTTTGTTCATTTTCAGATGATGTTTTGGCTAAGGCATATGGGTATAAAGACTTAAAATTAATAAAAAATGAATAACGGAGAATAAATTTTATTTACTTGGACTGACCAAAACCTGAATCCTTATGAAACACTCTGGCAACGATAAGGGATATCTTTTCAGCAGAAGATATTCTAATTATGTATTTGTACTGCTTTTCCTGCTGTACATGTTCGATTACATCGACCGGACCGTTGTAACCTCAATGTTTTCATCCATTGAAGCCGATCTGGGGATATCTCACACCCAGAGTGGTATGCTGGTTTCAGCTGTTTATTGGGCAATAGTGTTGCTGACCTTTCCCGTTTCGATCATTGTCGACCGTTGGAGCAGGACAAAGACCATTGCCATAATGGCGGTAGTCTGGAGTCTTGCCACAGCCTTGTGCGCCCTTACCGGGAATTTCATCCAGCTGTTTCTTGCAAGGATGCTTATCGGTGTAGGGGAAGCAGGGTATGCGCCGGGTGGCAGTGCAATGATATCAGGCTTGTATCCTATTGAGAAGCGGTCGAAAATGATGGGTTTATGGAATGCTTCGATACCTCTCGGTACAGCTATCGGAGTGTTTCTCGGAGGAATCATCGCGACTCACCTCGGATGGAAGTACGCGTTTGGGCTGGTTGCCTTTCCCGGGCTTATTGTGGCAATCTTATTTTTCTTTGTGAAGGACTACAAGACCGTGGACCTGTCGTTTTTTGACAAGAGGAACAATAAGGTAAAGATGGAAAGGAAAGATATCTTCAGGGAGTTTTTATCAAGATATTCAATAATTTACACATATTTCGGGATAACAGCTTCCATCTTCGTTACCACCTCCCTTCTGACCTGGCTTCCCACATATTTTCAGATTTCAAGAGACCTGGCGCAGGACAAGGCAGGCAGTATGGCAAGTAGCATTATGGCGCTTGCTCTTGTCGGGGCTCCGCTTGGCGGTATCGTTGCCGACAAATGGAGAAGGACCAATATCAATGCCAGGCTTCTGCTGCCCGCGTTGTCTACTCTTGTGTCGGCCGTTTTGCTTTTTCTTGGCCTTTTCCTCTTCCGCGGCATTGTCCAGTATATCACATTTCTTGTTATGGGGGTGACCATAATGATGTTTATTTCGGGAGCAGCATCTGTAACCCAGGATGTGATTCACCCCGGCCTCAGGGCGACGTCCTACTCAATTGCTGTCGTTGTTCAGAACCTGCTTGGAGCTTCAATGGCCCCTATTGTAATAGGCTTTATCTATGATCATTCGGACATAAAAACGGCTCTTTCAATATTGCCCTTTGTGCTTGTATTGAGTTCATTGCTGTTTTATCTCGGGTCGAAGTATTACGCCAGGGACATAGAAAACGTTACCAAGGTGCAGTTGGAGGTGCAGTAGGTTTTTACTTCTCGCGTGTTACAGTGTAGTTCACGAATTCCCTGAGGGCTTCCCTTGTCTCCGATGGCGGATAGGTGTCGAGAATAGCCTGTGCCTTGTCGTGGTACTGGTACATTCTTTCGCTTGCATATTCAAGGCCTCCCTTTTCGCTTACGAACCTTATTACTTCATCAATCTCCTGTCTGGATTTCTTTTTATTGCCTATAATCCTGAGGATATGTCTTTTCTGTGCGATAGAGGCTTTTTCGAGAGCACGAATCAGCGGCAGGGTTATCTTTTTCTCCTTGATATCATTACCGGTTTTTTTCCCGGTGAGCCCGTTGCCGTTATAATCGAGGATATCATCACGGATCTGGAAAGCTATTCCTAGAGTCTCGCCGAAATCCTTCATCAGCTGTATAGTATCGGGATTATCCGTTGCCGCACGTGCTCCGCAGGCGGTGCATGCTGAGATAAGGGCAGCAGTTTTTCCTTTTATAATCCTGAAATAATCATCTTCCCCAAGATTCAATTTTCTTGATTTCTGGATCTGTAGCAGTTCAGCTTCTGTCATCGATTTCACTGCTTCGGCAGTTATTTCAAGCATATCGGTGTGATTTTTCTCTATGCTGATGAGAAGTCCCTTGGCCAGCATATAATCGCCGACGAGCACAGCTATTTTGGAGTTCCAGAGTGCATTCACCGACAATGCACCCCTTCGTTCGGAAGCATCGTCGACCACGTCGTCATGAACAAGTGAAGCCGTATGCAGAAGCTCGATAAGTGTTGCCGCCGTAAAAGCTGCTTCTCCAGTTCCGCCATTGAGTTTTGCTGTTAAAAAGACCAGCATTGGCCTCATCTGTTTTCCCTTGCGCCGGAATACATAGTTCAGGATGATTTTCAGGAAGGGGATGTTGCTCTTCATCATCCTTCCGAAATAAGCTTCAAACTGATCCATTTCTTCCCTTACAGGATTTCTTATTTTAAGCGGGTCGGACATGAAAGGATTTTTTTCAAATATAATAAAACGGCTATTATCCGGTTAAATTAAAATAATTTAGTAAATCGCTCAAAATTGTGTCATATTTTCTTTAATATGAAAAAATGATATATTTGTTGATAGAAAAATAGCATGAATGGATATTAATAAATTAAATCCGGACAACCTGGAAAGAGCAGCCGGGATTTTAAAGGCTATAGCTCATCCTGTCAGGATTTCTATCATCGGTTGTCTCCAATCCGGAAACAAAAAAAGTGTGACTGAGATTCACAATCTGATTGGGATTGAACAGTCGACAGCGTCGCATCATCTTGGTATTCTGAAAGATAAGGGTGTTCTGGCTTCCAAGAGGGAAGGCAAGAATACTTTTTATTTCATTCGTAACGAGCACATACTGCCTTTACTTTCCTGTATCGAGGATTGCTGCGATTGACCAGGTTTTATTCCAGGTCCCTGAACATTTTTTTCTGGAAGAGTATTATTGCAAAAACGCCGCAGGTTATAGCAGAATCTGCAATATTAAACACCGGCCTGAAGAAAATGAAGGATTCACCAGCCCTGAAGGGTGACCAGTCAGGCCAGGTCGTGTTAATGATAGGGAAGTAGAACATATCAACCACCCTTCCCATCAGGAATGAAGAATATCCGCCTTCGGGAGGGAACAGTACAGCCGGCTGGCTATAGCTTTCGCTGAAGATCATACCGTAAAAAGCGCTGTCGATCAGGTTTCCTATAGCCCCGGCCATTATGGCGCTTACGGCAAGAATCAATCCGGTGTAGGCTTTCTTTTTGACAAGCGAATGGAGGAACCATCCTATTGCAATGATTGCAGCGATTCTGAAGAGGCTTAGTAATATCTTTCCTGTTTTTCCTCCTATTTCCATTCCGAATGCCATCCCGTTGTTCTCGATGAAATGAAGGAGACCCCAGTTTCCGAATATTGATCTTTCCTCTCCTATTACCATGGTTGTTTTCACCCAGAATTTCAGTATCTGGTCAGCCACAATGATGAGCACAATCAGCAAAACAGCCTTTTTACCTTTTGACATTACTGTCTGATTTAAATAAGGCGGGAAAAGTACTAATAATTTACGGCAAAAAAAACCCCCGTTCGAAACGAGGGTAATTTATTGTCATTTAACTCTTTTTAAATTCATTAGCCGCAGCTAATCGCAGTCGCAGTTGAGGTAATTGCTATCCCAGCAGTGCCAGTTGGAATCACCGAAGAATTTCAGGCATTTGACTCTTCCATTCTTCAGTGTCGAGCTCCATTCGACATCCATTTCGAAGAATTCTGCTGTAGAGGAATTGTAATAGTAGATAGAATAATAAGCATTGAGAGAATTCTGTGTCACCCCGTATTCTATATTGCTTCCTCCGAAAGAATTTCCCGCTTTTGTAAAGGTATATTTCACGGAGACTGTTTTCCCTGCTTCTGCAGTCCAGTCTATTTTCACCATTTCAACCGGGTTTGCCGGGCTTTCATAAAGCTTCCACTGTCCTGAGGTTCCTTCAGGGTTGGAGTTGCCTTCAAGCCACAGGAAATCCTCGAACCCCCCGGCGCCTTCTTTCGTGATGTACATTTTCCATTCATTGCTTGATCCCTTGACCTGGCCCGTGAGCCTTGCCTGATAAGTTGTATTCAGTATTGTTGTGCTGGCGCTCCATTGCCAGGTTTTGTCGTCGGTATATACAGGCTGTTCGTCGGCTGTCAGCTGAAATGCATAAACAGGCACTGCCAGCTGAGTGTATATGATTACCTTCCAGAGCATGGCTGCTCCGGCGGCAAGTTCCCAGGTACTGTTCTCTGTGCCCTTGGTTAATGAAACAGAATACATGCCTTTGCCGGCATGGTCGAAATTGCTGAAATCAATGGTCATCGATCCGGCAGGAGGAAGAACGGGAGGATCTCCCTTGTCCTTTTTACAGCTGCTGAACTGAGTCATTAGCAGCGCTGAAACAATGAGTAAAGCAAAAATTCTTTTCATCATAATTGAATTTAATTTTAATTACATGATGCCTGCCCCCGCTCAGGCGGGGAACCCACATGACTGAAAATCATTTAAATACTTGTTTATATATTTGATACACGCGGGTTTCACATCTAACTGTATTTGGTTAACTGATTAACGGAAATATAATTTCAAAATTACGATAAAATGCAAAAATGGGGCCGAAACCGACTGATTTCTCAAGAAAAGTTTATTCACGGCTCTTTTTTTGTTTAATTCTTTTCAGAAATGCTTCATACTTCTTCCGCCGGAGGGGATCCTGATTATGTTTGCTTCAATTGCCGGCGCTTCTGAAAAATCAGATAACAGCGCTATGAAAAAACCTGGCATTAGTGTATTGCCGGGCTGAACCAGCTTTTCCCGTTAAGCGTAGAGATATCTTTTTATTTTCAGAGTGGCTGTTTTCTGAAACGGCACAGGCTGAAGGACGACCTTGTTGATCTGACAGAATTTGCTTACCCTCGCGTTGACATATCTCTGGAGTTCCAGCAGCAATTCTTCCTTCTTCTGTTCTAACTGCCTGGTCATGTCATCCTTGAAATCATAGTATTTCTTCTCAAGCTCTTCCATATTCATGTGTACATACGCGACCAGTTTGCCTTTCTGCTGAATGACGAGCGACTCGATCACAAACCTGAAATTGTTGATTATGGACTCAATTTCCTCGGGATAGATATTTTCCCCGCTTGAACCCAGTATCATATTTTTGAGCCTTCCCTTTATGTAAAGGTTTCCCTTTGAGTCGAACAATCCGAGGTCACCGGTTTTAAACCATCCGTCGTGTGTAAGAACCTCACTGGTAAGTTCAGGTTCCTTGTAATAGCCTTTCATTATGCTGGCTCCTCTGGCCCAGATCTCGCCTTCGCCTGTTTTTTGGTCGGGATTATTTATTATGAGTTCGATATCCTGTATTGCCGGGCCCGTGGAGTCGAATACCGAATTTGCGGGGTTGGCGCCTGCAAGCAGCGGCGACGTTTCAGTAAGGCCGTATCCTATGGCATAGGGGAATCGAGCTTCGATAAGGAATTTTTCTACTGCCTTGTTGAGTTTTGCGCCTCCTATCCCGAAAAATTTCAGGTGACCGCCGAAAGTCTTGTATAGTTTCTTTCCGGCAATTGCATGGAGTTTCTTTCTGATGAACGGAATCCTGTAGAGCAGTTTCAGCAGTTTCTTTTCCATGAAGGTCGGCAGTATCTTATTGAAATAGATTTTTTCCATGATAAGCGGCACCGTAAGCATAACCGTAGGCTTAACCTCTGCCATTGCCGGTATCAGCACCGATGGTGTCGGGGGTTTTCGAAGGTAATAGATACACGATCCTCCAAGCAGCGGAAGTATCAGTCCGAGAGTGTTCTCGTAGGTGTGTGACAGAGGCAGTACCGACAGGAATCTGTCGTTTTCGTCGACAGGCTGTATTACCTTGCCTTTCACGGCATTGAAACAGATATTCCTGTGAGTGAGCATTACCCCCTTCGAGCGGCCCGTGGTACCCGAGGTATAGATGATTGATGCAAGGTCGTCTTCACTGACATCGTATTGCCTGACCGGTTCGGCCAAAGGATCAAAAGATAACCCTTTATCAGCAGCTGAGATGACGGAATAATTGTCTGACAGAATAACTGTTTCCAGTTCTTCCGACTGAAATTCCTTGATTTTGGCTAGCTGTGACGATGAAACGAAAAGTACTTTTGCCCCGGAATGAACCAGAATGTTACTGACCTCGTTTGCCGAAAAGTCGGGCAATACCGGGACCACTACCGCACCCATGAAAGTTATGGAGAAATAAACCGAGCTCCAGTTTGGCATGTTGTTGCTCAGCAGGGCAACCTTGTCGCCCGGCTGAACGCCAAATTTTTCAAGAAAGGCCATCAGGGCCTTTATTTCCCTTGCTGATTCATTGTACGTACGGGGCTTCTCTCCTACATAGGCGTATGAGTTGCGCTCACCGAATTTTCTGACTGTCTCCGCGAAGATCGCGGGAAAGGTTAGCTTTGTATTATTCTCTGTCATTAGGCAGGAAATTATAGAACAAAAGTGTGCAAAGATGTATAAATAATTCGAGATCGCGGCAATAACATTACAATTATTACTTTATTGCGTCGATATGGGATTATTGTTTCGGACAATTTTCGGTGAACTTGGTTAAATTTGCACAGATTGTTTAAAGAACACGAAATGGCAAAAATTATAAGGATAACGAAGATATTTTCGTTTGAGATGGCCCATGCGCTGTGGAACTATGATGGTCCGTGCAGAAATATTCACGGCCATTCGTACAGGTTGTTTGTAACGGTTTCCGGAAGTCCCGCCCACGACCCGGCAGGTCCCCGAAACGGGATAGTGATCGATTTCAGTGATCTGAAAAAACTGGTTCACGAAAAAATCATCAGCGTTTTTGATCATTCCCTGACCATATCTTCCGGACAGGACAATGAAAGCACTGAAGCCTGCAGGGCCATGTTCGGAAATACGGTGGTTGTTGATTACCAGCCCACCTGCGAGAATCTTGCAGCTGATTTTGCCTCAAGGATCATGCGCGGGCTTCCTCCGGGGATAAAGCTTCACAGCCTGAAGCTTTATGAAACTGCCACTTCGTATGCCGAGTGGTTCGCATCAGACAATGAATAACAACGATATGTCAGATTACCAGCCTAAAAAACTTTTCCTGCTCGATGCCTATGCATTGATATTCCGTGCATATTATGCTTTCATCAGGAATCCCAGGATTACCTCCGGTGGACTGAACACCTCTGCTGTTTTTGGATTTCTGCTTGCTCTCAGGGAGGTACTTCAGAAGCAAAAGCCAAGCCATATCGGAGTGGTTTTTGACACCCATGAACCAACATTCAGGCACGAGATCTTCAGCGATTACAAGGCCAACCGCGATGAAACGCCCGAGGACATCAGGAAAGCTGTTCCCTACATCCGCAGACTTCTGGAGGCATACAGGATCCCGATACTTGAATGCCCGGGCTTTGAAGCCGATGATGTGATAGGGACACTGGCAAAAAAAGCATCCGTGAAAGGATTTGAAACTTTTATGATGACTCCCGACAAGGATTTTGCCCAGCTCGTTTCGGAGAATGTCTATATGTTCAAGCCTTCGCGAAGCGGCAATGAATCGGTTATATGGGGCGTGAATGAGATAAAGCAGGAATTCTCAGTAAGCGATCCCTCGCAGGTGATAGATATTCTTGCCCTGATGGGCGATTCGGCCGACAATATTCCCGGAGCTCCCGGTGTGGGGCCCAAGACCGCTAAGAAACTCATTTCGGAATATGGTTCGGTTGATGAGGTTTTAAGGAACACGGACAAGCTGAAAGGAAAACTTAAGGAATCAATTGAAAACAACAGGGGACAGATTGAACTTTCGAGGACCCTTGCAACAATCGATACCGATGTACCGGTAGAATTCTGTGAGGAAGATCTCATCGTTGAGTCCCCCGACCGTGAGAAACTTATAAAGCTTTTTGACGAGCTGGAATTCAGGTCCCTTGCATCGGAGATACTTAGCGGGCCCGACTTTGTCGCGGGTGCTCCGGAACCCCGGTCCGGCACCGTCGCGGTAAGCGGACCTACACAGGGAAGTCTCTTCGGCAGCGAGGAACTTGCCCGTACCACCGGTAAAACCACGATTGAATCGGTGGAGCATAGTTATCTTCTCATTGACGGCATGGAGGAACTCGTGAAATTTGCCGCCGAGGCAATGAAACATGAAGAGATATGCTTCGACACCGAAACCACAAGCATCAATCCTCTGGAAGCAGAGCTTGTGGCCATTGCATTTTCATGGGAGAAGGGGAAGGGTTGGCTGCTTCATTTTCCCGGACCGGAAGAAGACACGAGGAGCAAGCTTGAGATACTGAGGCCGGTTTTTGAGAACAGTAAAATAACAAAGGTCGGACAGAACATGAAGTTCGACATCCAAGTGCTGGCCAACTATGGCATCGGGCTGAAGGGAAAGCTCTTCGACACCATGATCGCCCACTATCTGCTTGAACCCGACATGAGGCACAATTTGAACCTGCTTGCAGAGAGTTATCTCTCATACAGCCCGGTACGTATTGAATCGCTTATAGGCGAGAAGGGAGCCTCACAGCTTAACATGCGCTCTGTGCCGCTTGACCGGATCAGGGAGTATGCAGTTGAGGATGCCGACCTTACATACCAGCTGAAGCAGGTATTTGAGCCGAGACTGAAGGCGGAGGGCCTGTCGGAACTGGCGTCAGACATAGAAATGCCACTTATCGCCGTGCTTGCCGAAATGGAAAGGACAGGGGTGAAGCTTAACCAGGATGACCTCAGGGCTACCGCGACAAGTCTCAGGGAAGACATTCTGTCGCTTGAGGGAGAGATCCATTCTCTTGCCGGAATTGAATTCAATATTTCCTCGCCGAAACAGCTTGGCGATATCCTGTTTATCAGGCTTAAACTCGATGATAATGCCAGGATGACCAGGACAAAACAGTTCAACACGAGCGAGGAGGTACTTCAAAGGCTGTCAAGCCGCCATCCTATCATCAATAAGGTTTTGGAATACAGGGGGCTGAAAAAACTGCTCTCCACCTATGTCGAGGCTCTTCCCCAGCTGGTCGACAGAAGGACGGGAAGGATACACACCTCCTTTAACCAGGCGGTGACCTCGACCGGGCGTTTGAGCTCAAATAATCCGAATCTTCAGAACATTCCGGTAAGAGACGAAAGGGGAAGGGAGATAAGAAAGGCTTTTGTCCCGGAAGAAGGGAAGCTTTTCCTTTCGGCCGATTATTCCCAGATTGAGCTCAGGCTGATGGCTCATCTCAGCGGCGACCATAACATGATAGCTGATTTCCTTTCCGGAAACGACATACATGCGGCCACTGCTGCAAAGATCTATGGAGTCGGAATTGAGGATGTAAGCCGTGAGATGAGAAGCAGTGCGAAGACCGCCAATTTCGGTATCATTTACGGGATCTCTTCGTTCGGTCTTTCGGAAAGGCTTACTATAAGCAGGAAGGAAGCGAAGGACCTCATCGACGGCTATTTCAATTCGTATCCGGGAGTGAAAAAGTATATGGATGAAAGCATAAGAAAGGCAAGGGATACAGGATATGTCACCACCATGTTCGGCAGGAGGAGGTATCTGAGGGATATTCAGTCGAGAAACCAGGTAGTGAGAGGTAATGCCGAAAGAAATGCCATAAATGCCCCCATTCAGGGCACTGCAGCCGATATTATCAAGATAGCCATGGTACGCATCCATGAAAGGCTTAAAAGTGAAAAATACGCCTCTAAAATGATTTTACAGGTTCACGACGAGCTTATTTTTGAGGTAGAGCCCGGTGAGCTTGACCGGCTCCGGGAGATGGTTGTTAATGAGATGTCGGGTGCGGCGAAGCTCGACGTGCCTCTGAAAGTTGATGTCGGAACGGGAAGCAACTGGCTTGAAGCTCACTGAGTGTCAGGCGAACCCCTGCTACGGGATGGAGATGAACCGGCTTTTATGCTTCTCTTCGCAGGAGGCAGATTTTTGTGTTAATAGATTAACAATAAGCATATTACCATGCATTTACCAAAAGGTCCGCTTACAACCGGCATAATCTCTGAGCTGATTGCGAAAGGCGTAGAAACAAAGGAATTCAGGGCGCATTCGCTCTTCCCTGGCCAGGTACGAAACGGACTTTCAGGCGGAGGGCACGTAAGAGCGATAGAGTACTCCGCCCGCGAGGAGATGATTGTCAGACGTTCTTTTCGTCTCCCTTATCGTGATCATATTTCAAGCCCGGCATGATCACATTGTCTTCATGGCTGATAAGTATTGAACCGGCCCTGCCCTGAAGAATAGACTTGTATTCGTCGGCTGATTTCAGTATTTCGACGGCTTTTTTGACCTGTACGTCGGTACCCAGACTGAATTGTATTGATCCTTCCTCGTAGAAATACCTTCCGATAATCTCATCGGCAAGCAATTCGGTTATTTCATCCCTGAATGTTACCAGGTCGTTGTCGAGAGTATGTCTGAGTTCGTTCTGGAGTTCAGTGAAGAGGTCCTTGTGCAGCTCGTAGTATTTTTCTCTTTTGGCATTTGAGATAAGCTCGTTGAGCGACAGTTCGGTAATGGTGCTGTAGTTGAATTCGCGTTCCACGAGGTAGTTCCTGAAATCCTCGTAAATCTCTTCGCTTATTGTAAATTTCATGGGTGATTCGGGTGCCGGGTGTGACCAGAAATATTTTGTGGCGAAGTCGAAGAAATAGTTTCTCTGATACAGTTCAGCGGCAATCTGGCTCAGTGGAGAGGGTAGCGCCTCGACATCGGGGCTAATTCCTCCTCCGTCTCTGACCACTCTACCGTTGCGTGTCCGGAATTCGGAGATCAGCGAATCGGGAATTATTCCCACGCTGCCATCCTCGTTGGGATTCGAGAAGTCGAGGGCCTGTATGCATCTACCGCTGGGGATGTAGTATTTGGCTGTTGTCACTTTGAGCTGGCTGTTGTAGCTGAGTGGTCTGGTTATCTGCACCAGTCCTTTTCCGTATGAACGCTGGCCCACAACGACACCGCGGTCGAGGTCCTGGATGGCTCCGGCCACTATTTCGGATGCCGAAGCCGATCCCCTGTTTATTATCACTGCAAGCGGAATATTCTGGTCGACGGCTGCCTTTGAGGTCTTGAATGATTCATCGAACTGTTTCACCTTTCCCTTTGTCGACACGATTTCATTTCCCGGTCCGACGAAAAGATTCACTACATTGACAGCTTCCGTAAGAAGTCCCCCCGGATTGCTTCTAAGGTCGAGTATTATTTTGGTTGCTTTCTCATTCTTCAATTTTATCAGGGCATTCCGGACATCTTCAGCACAGTTCTGGGTGAAGTTGGTGAATCGTATGTATCCTGTTTCACTATCTATCATTCCGTAATAGGGTACGGAAGGTATCTCTATTTTTTCCCTTTTGACGGGGATTTCCATTTCCTTTCCGTTCCTTTCGATAGTGAGCATCACCGTTGTTCCCGGGTTTCCCTTGAGTTTCTGGCTGACAGTCTCGGTATCTGCTCCTTTCAGGGCGAAGCCGTCGACTTTTTTAATCAGGTCGCCTGCCCTGACTCCCGCCAGATCGGCCGGGAAACCTTTATAAACAAGGGATATCACAACATATTCGCCTCCTCCTCTTATAAGCGAACCGATGCCGCCGTATTTGCCTGTTGTCATGAAGGCAATCTCATCGCTTTCCGATTCGGGATAGTAGACCGTATAGGGATCAAGTGACTTGAGCATATTGTCAATCCCGGTTTTTACCAGCTTGTCGGGATTCAGTTCATCCACGTAGAAGGTATTGAGTTCACGGTAAAGTGAGAAAAAAATATCAAGGTTTTTGGCTATTCTGAAATCCCTGGTTTCCTGTGTTGCCAGGAAGGAGATGCTTATTCCTGCCGTTATAAGAATGGCAGCCAATGCAATAAATCTTATCCGTCGTGATTTTTTCATTTTTTGTTGTTTACTGACATAATGCATTCGGGAGCGAAAATAAGAAGAAATTCGTGAACAGGGCTGGGATAGAAATATTTAAAAAAATTTTAACTTTTGCCGTGTCTCATCGCGGCGTTTTTGCATAGCCTGTCAATAGTCTCTTTTACCGATCTGTCGATAGCGCTGAAGTCCTCGATCCGGTTGCTTCGGTATATCAGGATGAATATCAATCTGATGTCTTCTTCTATGAGAAAGGAGTAAAGGCTTTGTTTTCTCCGGCGGTATGATTCCCTGATTCTTCTTTTAAGAAGGTTTCTGTCGTTTGCATGCCTGAATGCCCTTTTTGGCACGCTGACGGCTATCTGGGCAGGAGAAGGAATTTGTTCGGACGGGATCATCCATATAACTCTGAAAAGGGATGTTGTAAAAAAATTTCCTGTTTTGAACAAATCATCAATAAGGCTGCTTCCGCGAAGCCTTTCATTCCTTGAGAAAGTCTGTCTTTCGCCTTTTTCCATCTCAGAGTCAGATTTCCCCGGGATGTTCTGCCGGAAGATTCCGGACCGGGAATCCGGAACAGTGGAATATATTATTTGCAGTTTTTGTTAAATTCCTTCAGGTACTCGTCAAGGGCCATTGTCATCGACGGGGCCTTTGGATTGGGTGCCTTGATATCGAGCCTCAGGCCTTCCTTTTTCACCGCGCTGGCTGTTGTGGGGCCAAAGGCAGCGATTTTTATATCACCCTGTACAAAATCGGGGAAATTCTCTTTAAGCGACTTTATTCCCGAGGGGCTGTAAAATACAAGAATATCATAATCGAAATCCTTCGCATCGTCGAATTGGTTACTAATGGTCCTGTAAAAGGTTCCGATGGTATATTTGATTTTGTTTTTGTCGAGGATATCCGGAATTTCCGCATTATGCGCTTTGGGAAGGGGGATCAGGAAATTATCTTCCCTGTGTTTGACGATCAGGTCTATCAGATCCTGGAATTTTGATTTGCCGTAAAAGATCTTGCGTTTACGATAAACAATGTATTTCTGAAGATAATATGCAATATTCTCGGTGATGCAGAAATACTTCATCGAATCGGGCACGCATATTCTGAGCTCGCCGCAAATCCTGAAGAAATTGTCAATGCCGGTCTTGCTGGTGAAGATTACTGCAGTATGATCGAGAATGTTGATTTTCTGCTGGCGGAAATCCTTTGCCGATACCCCCTCTATCTGTATGAAAGGCTTGAAATCAACCTTGAGATTGTATTTCTTTGCCAGGTCGTAATATGGGGATTTCGGATTGTTGGGTTCTGGCTGGGAAACTAAGATTTTTTTTATTTTCAATTTCTTACAGATTAAGTTTTACTTCTGAGCTAACATGGCTCATGATAAACCAGGCTGGCTGAAATACCTTATCAGGATTAGAAGAGGCAAAATTTCCAGCGCACAAAGGTACAAAATCAAATACAAAACTGAAATATTCCTTTTTATAAAAATCAAAAACAGCCTGACCACGCGGAACAGGTAGAACAAAGCAAGAACCGCGATGCCTGTTCCAAGAAGGATTTTGTGGGGGAAAAGCGTGGTATAGGCCAGCATCATCACTATTGCAAGCAGGAGAATGGAAGCATACCTGTGCGAGTTGTAGATTGTAACCAGGTACTCGTCGAAAACCTCCTGCCGGTCGCTGAGTCTGCCGGCTGCAATACAGCTGAAGTGGCGCAGGGTTATCCCGATTATGATGGCACCCAGGCATATCAACATGAAGGCAAAGGAAGATATTCCCCATGGGATCATGTTGTTTATTTCGGCGAAGGAGCAGAAGAAAAGCGACATTACAGTGAAAGTGACAAAATTGAGTATAGTCGATTGCCACGTGAAAATCGCCCCGGTATCGCGCGATGATGATTCGCCGATACCTCTGAACATGATGAATCTGGAAACTTCAGTTAAGAAGTTTCGGTTCAACGATCTTACAATGAGCCAGAGGTAAGCGCAGAGAAATATCACTCCGATCAGCCAGTCATAGTGAAAGACTCTGGACGGCAGCAGATTTCCGTCCCTGAGATAGCCCGATATTCCCGCGGGCTGTTCCGTGTAGCTTTCAGAGAGTTTTGAGTTTTTACTGAAGGGATAGAAAACAGGCTGCGAGTTGTCGATATTGCGGAATAATCCGGAAGAATCATAGAATGTGAAGTCGGCGATGGAATTCCTGGTACACACCGAAGTTGTATCGCTGATGACGACCTCGGTTTTTTTTGCGACAGGTTTCAGCTTATTCAGGGAATCAGCAATCCTGATATGTTCAGGTACCTTGTCAAGTTGCCGGAACATCGAATCGGGCAGAATCCTGTCAGCATCAATCCTGATGTTGATCCGGGGCCTTATAGTATCCTGTATTTCGGCGACAGTGAACATATACCTTTGCGGAATAATCCACAAAAGTAATGATTCTTAAATATATCAGCTCAGTTTTTGGAAATAAGGGAATGCCTTAGAAATAATCATTCCGGCTTCCGCTTATGTCGGCCAGGATATTGTTTGCCAGTCTGCTGGCTCCTATTCTGAATAGTGAATTGCTGAGCCAGGCTTCCCCGAGTACATTTTTCACTATGTTGAGGTAAGTAATGGCATCGGCTGTTGTGGTTATTCCCCCGGCAGCCTTGAAACCCACCTTTATTCCGGTTTCATCGTAAAAATGCCCGATAGCCCGGCACATGATGTAGGCGGCTTCAGGAGTGGCTGATACGGGTGTTTTTCCGGTTGAGGTTTTTATGAAGTCGGCTCCGGCATCCATGGCTATCATCGAGGCCTTGAAAATGCTTTCATAATTGGCTAACAGCCCCGATTCTATAATAACTTTCAAAAGTTTATCCCCGATAGCCTCCTTTATTTCACTTATTTCTTCCGCAACCTGTTTAAAATCTTTTCCGAAAAATGCTCCAACCGGCATGACTATGTCAATTTCGTCGGCTCCGGTTCCCACGGCCATTTTGCATTCCGACACCTTAAGCATCCTGAAGGTCTGTGACGAGGGAAAACCGCCTGCCACCGAAGCAATTCTGACGTTTTTTGCCGTAAGCTTTTCCTTTACAAACGAAACGAAATTCGGATAAACGCAAATTGCAGCGACATTCGGGATATTGGAGAATCGTCCCGAAAAGCTGTTCACCTTTCCTGTAAGCTGAAGGATATTGCTTTTGTTGTCGGTGGGATTGAGACTTGTCAGGTCGATCGAATTGAGAATTCCCATCAGCATACGCTTATCGGGAGTTCCTTCATTCATAAGCGATACAGCCTTCAGGCCTTTCCTGACCTCGTTTTCCGACGGGGCCTTTTTTATAAGCTTTTGGTAAAGTTTTGTCATATGCCGTTGTTCATTAGTTATATCCCTTTGCACAGTATACAGCATCAAAAGGACGCGGTCAATATAATGCTTTTTGTTATGACAAAATATTAAAATGCCAATTTTTGTCGGAACAGAATTTTTTATCTCCGGTTTCTCGCCAGTGAGGCAAAAATTCCCAGGAACGAAAGTATTGCAAAAATGAAAAAACCTGTTTTCATTCCCGAAATGAATCCTGAATAGGTTTCCGGGTTGATGCTCCGGTTACCGATGAATAGTGAAATGAGCATCATGGCTATTCCCATGGAGAACATTTGTCCGACCATTCTCATCGTGCCCACCACTCCGGAGGCAACTCCAAGGTATCGTTTTTCGACGGAACTCATTATGGCATTGGAGTTTGGTGAGGAAAAGAGCCCGAAGCCGATACCCAGCACAGTCAGCAGGATCACAATGGTGCTTATGGGAGTGGCCGGTGTCAGAAAGCAAAGGACAACCAGACCTGCAGCGGTAAAGCCCATTCCAACAGAAGCTATTTTTCCGGGATCGTGCCTGTCCGACAGTCTTCCCGCAAGCGGTGAAAGCAAAGTCATTGCTATGGGGTATGATATCATGATCAAACCTGCTTCCCTTGCATTAAAACCTTTAAGGTACTGCAGGTAAAGACTGATGAAAAAGCCAACAGCACTCGTTGCGGAATAATGTATCAGCGCTGCTATGCCTGAAAAGGCAAAAATTCTGTTCCGCAGCATCAGCCTGATATCGAAGACAGGGTTTTCCGTGTTTCTTTCAAAAAAGACAAAGAAGATGCCCAGGACGGTACCGGCCGTAAGGAATATCCATCCGGACGGCGAAGGCAGTTTTGAAAAGCCGTACATAACACCGAAAAGTGCAACCCCATAGATAAGTGAACCGGCAAGGTCAAATTTTTCTCCTTTTGAGTCGGCCCATTCTTTCTTTATCCTGGTTGAGATCAATATTATGGCGGCAATACCAAATGGCACAAGGAATGCAAACAGGCTTCTCCAGCCGAAGTATTCCGTCAGCATTCCACCGATAACCGGACCGGTTGAAAGGCCAAGGTATACGGCTGTTACATTTATCCCCAGTGCCCTTCCCCTTTCCCCCGCGGGAAATACCGAAGTGATAATTGCCATGCTTGTTCCGAATATCATGGCGCCAGCTATTCCCTGGATTACCCTGAAGACTATCATCGAAACTATGTTCCATGCGAACATTATAAGTATTGCCGATAGGGTAAACAAAGTCAGGCCTGCAGTGAATATCTTTTTTCGGCCGGCAATATCGGCCAGCCTGCCGAAAGGCAGCAAGAAGACGGCCGATGAAAGCATGAAGCTGCTGATTATCCATCCCAGTTCAATAGCACTGGCGTTAAATTCCTTTGCAATTGAAGGAAGCGCCAGGTTCACGGCCGATCCCAGGAAGGGAGTAAGGTAAGCTGCAAAAGCTGTAACGGCAAGAACGGATCTCTTGAAAACCTTATCCGCTGTGATTTCAGATGTTTCCTGCATGAAGTGCTGATTGAAAAAGGATGAGCCTGTTATTCTTTCATTTTGGTATCGATTATTATTGTCACCGGTCCGTCGTTAATGAGCTGCACCTGCATCATGGCTCCGAATTCACCCGTGGCCACTTTTTTCCCCAGTAGCTCCGACATGACATTTATAAAGCTGTTGTACAGAGGGATGGCGGTTTCGGGCCTGGCAGCCATTATGTACGAAGGTCTGTTTCCCTTTCTGGTTTTTGCATGGAGCGTGAACTGGCTTATTATCATCACATCCCCGCCTGTTTCCGTTATAGGCAGGTTCATTACCCCTTCAGTATCATTGAAAATCCTGAGCCGCGATATTTTTGCCGCGAGCCATTCCACATCTTCAATTGTATCTGATTCTTCAATACCAAGAAGCACCAGCAGTCCCGGTCCTATTTCCGAATGCTTCCTGCCGCTTATTTCCACAGATGCCCCTGAAACCCTCTGGATCACGCTTCTCATACCTGACAATTTTTATGCGTTCAAATATATACATTTATTATCTTTAAGCCCTTTATAGCCGGTTCATGGATTTCATTACCATTTTAGCCGTTGCCCTTGGTTTGTCGTTCGATACGTTTGCTGTTTCACTCTCGTTCGGAGTTGTGAGAAACGGTATCGTTTTTCGCGATGCATGCGGATTCGGCCTGCTGATGGCTGTTTTTCAGGCGGGGTTTCTTGTAGCCGGTTTTTTCCTGGGTTCGCTTGTCAGCAGTTTCATGCAGGCCGCCGATCACTGGGTTGCCCTGGTCCTTCTGGCAATACTTGGTATAAGGATGTTTATATCCGGATTGAAAAATGATGGTGCGAAAGGCAGTGCGGCGGATTATAACAGTCCCATGGCCCTGGTGTCGATGGGTGTGGGGACAAGTATTGATGCCTTTGCAGTCGGCATCAGTTTTGCTCTTCTTAGCATAGCTATATGGTATTCAGCATTAATAATAGGGGTGGTAACCTTTCTTGCATCCATGACGGCCATCAGGATAGGCAAGTCGGCAGGGGCCAGGCTCGGCAGCCGGGTGGAGATAATCGGGGGGCTGATCCTGGTAGCTATCGGTATCAAGATCTTTCTGGAGCACACTCTTGCGGCCTGAATAAAGGACAGCGGATTTTATCTGTTTTTCAGATAGTTTGTTATCCGATGGGGATCATGAACCGTTCCCTGTTTCTGAACGCGGCCATCTCCGAATAACCGGCACTTTTCAGCAACTCATAGGCTTCGTCGAAATACTGGGCCACCCTCACCGGTGAATGGGCGTCGGAATTGACGCAAACCGGAACGTTTTCCTCACGAAAGATGCTCAGGTATTTCCGGTCGGGATAGAAATCCCCTACAGGTTTATTCCTGCCGTTTGTATTGATTTCAAATGCGACATCATGTTTTTTGAAAGTTCTGGCCATATTCCTGTAGAGGTGTTCGATACCACTTGCCGGTCTGAATCCGTAAATGGTCACCAGGTCGCAATGCGCGATGATATCGAATAATCCTGATGCAGCGGCGGCCTCAACGTGTTCGAAATATTCTTCAAAAAGCCTGTCAGTATTTTTCCCAATGTAAAAATCCCTTCCATAGTCAACAGCCTCATCTCCCAGGTAATGGACCGCTCCGATCACATAGTCGAGTTTCAGCTTTCTGAGAAAGATGTTTGTTTCTTCTTCTTTGCCGGGGAAAAAATCAACTTCCAGGCCTTTTCTGACTTCTATGCCAGTCACATTACGGGCCAGCCTGGAGATATGCTTCAGGTAGCCTGCTACCTTCGGGGCGTTCATGCTCCAGTCGCCTGCATCGTCCCTGAACAGGGTGAGATGGTCGGCAAAGCCGATTTCCTTCAGTCCAGCTTCAATTGCAGGACCGATATAATCCTCAGGAACCGATTTTCCGTCGCTGAAGCATGTATGTATATGATAATCAGTTTTGTAAATCACGTTTTTCGGGTAAATTGCAAGTTTATGCCAGCGGTCGTAAAAATAGAGTCTATTTTTCTAATAAAACAAACAACGCAATTATAAAATATGCCCGAAAATTTTAACTTTGTGAAAACCTTGGTCTGGAGGGCAATATCAATTTGCCTTTTTCAGCGGGCTGTATATCCGGAAACTAGGGGTCAGCAAGGTAGGGCGTTCTTTTTGGAGGGGGGGAGCTTGTTCTTAAAAGGAAGGAATTCGTTGTTAGCGAAAATGGATTATTCAGCAGGCAATGCCTAAATGAATAAACTTTTCGCCGATTCATCAAAATAACTTATTTTAGCAGGTAAAATCTTAAAATTTAAAAATGGGTTCAAATAAAAGTAAAAAGCAGAATGTTATGGCAGAAGTCAAAAAAACAAAAGGAGTAATTGCTATCCTTACAGGAGGAGGAGATGTACCAGGGCTTAATCCGGCAATCAGGGCGGTTACAATCAGAGCAAACAGGGAAGGATACAAGGTTATCGGTCTCCGCAGGGGATGGGCCGGCATTACCGAGATTATAAGGGATAACAAGGCTGACAACAGCAGCTGTTACCAGATTCTGTCGGATGACATAGTCAACAAAGCAGGTCGTACAGGAGGTACTTTTCTACATACATCAAGGACAAGGCCCAGTCATATGGCGAAGGGCAATGTTCCCGAGCATCTTAAGTCGACCTATAATGCTGAGATGAACGATCTCACTCCGGAAGTGATAAAGAACCTCGAATGGCTTGGAGTTGACTATCTCATTCCGATTGGAGGTGATGATACCTTGAGCTACGGCGTTCATCTTTACAAAAAGGGAGTAAAAGTGGTTGCTATCCCTAAGACTATGGACAATGATGTACCGGGAACAGATTATTGCATAGGATTCAGTACCTGTGTAACCAGGACCATCCAGATGACTAACAGTCTCAGAACATCAGCCGGATCGCACGAGAGGCTTCTTGTTCTTGAGGTATTCGGACGTTATGCAGGTTTCACGGCGATGCTGCCGACCATGGCCGGAGCAGCCAACAGGTGTGTTATTCCCGAGTATGAATTTGACATAGATCAACTTGCAAGGCTTCTTATAGAAGACAGGAATCACAATCCCAGCCGGTATTCGGTAGTGCTGGTATCGGAAGGCGCCATGTTCAAGGGTGGTCAGATGATTTTCTCGGGTCAGGAGAAGGATGCCTACGGGCATGCAAAACTTGGCGGCATTGGAGATCTTGTTGCCGATAAGCTCAAGGAGCTCTCGCCCAAGTATAACAAAGGCAAGTCAATCAATTGCATAACTCAGAAGCTTGGTTACATGGTTCGTGGAGGCGATCCCGACGCTCTCGATTCCATAGTGCCGATGGCTTATGGCAATCTGGCTCTCGACCTTATCCTGAAAGGACTTCATGGCAGGATAGTTGTTCTCAAGAACGGAAGGTATGACAATGTTCCCATTGACGTTGTCACTTCTTCGAAGAAGATCGTCAATGTTGCCGAGCACTATAATACCGAAAGGCTAAGGCCCTTCTACCACAGTTTCGAGATGAAGCCCTTCCTGCTTATGGCATCGGACGATTAACAATATTTAATCAGATATTGGAAAAGGAGACCCGCGGGTCTCCTTTTTTTGAATCATGGAGCTTAGCTCTCTTTGCTGCTTCGGGCCGGATAATCTTCCCTGAAAATCCATACTTTTGCTGCAAATTTAATTTCATTGGCAAGAGGTATAGTGCTTAAGTCGGTGGGAATCCGTTACAGGGTTCTCACATCAACCGGAGAAACGATCGATTGTGTTCTCAGGGGAAAACTCAGGGTAAAGGGAATCGAGACGACAAATCCCGTTGCAGTGGGCGATACGGTTGTGTTTGAACCCCTTGACGACGGCAAATCAGGCCTGATAACTGAAGTCTGCGAACGACGCAATTACATCCTCCGGAAATCGTCGAACCTTTCAAGGCAGTCGCAGATAATAGCAGCAAATCTCGACCAGGCCTTGCTGGTTGTAACCATTATTCTTCCCAAAACACATGTGGAATTCATCGACAGGTTCCTGGCAACAGCCGAAGCATACAGCATCCCAACCGTCATAGTTTTCAATAAGACCGATCTATATGGCCCTGAGGATACCGAAAATATGGAGGAACTCATCAGGATGTATACTGATATTGGATACAAGTGCCTCAGGCTATCCCTCACCGACGGATCAGGCATACCTGATATCATCGGTATAATGAAAGGGAAAATAAGCCTTATCTCGGGCAATTCGGGAGTCGGCAAGAGCACCCTCCTTAATATTCTTAATCCGGAACTTAAGCTTCGGACAGAGGAAATCTCCTCTTACCACAAGCAGGGAAAGCATATCACAACTTTTCCCGAGATGCATCCGCTTCCTTTCGGGGGATTTGCAATCGATACACCGGGCCTTAGGGGATTCGGAGTTGTCGACATGGAAAGGAACGAGATATATCATTTTTTTCCTGAAATATTCAGAGTTGCATCAAATTGCAGATTTTACAATTGCCTTCATCTCGACGAACCGGATTGTGCTGTCAGGCAGGCAGTGGAAGACGGCGGGATAAACTGGCTCCGGTACAGGAGTTATTTAAGTATTTTAAATGATGAGAATAATAAATACAGGTGAAATCAAGTTAATACGGTGAGCATGTTTACTTAGTTAGTCTGACAACAAGGATTTATTTTATTATTATATGAAGAAGATTTTGATTATTGTCATATCCGTAATCGTTTTTATGATAATAGTTGTTGCTTGTTTCTTCCATTACAAAACCTTGTACGACAAACAACTCAGCGCCAGAATCACCTATCTCGAAAGGCATGTGGAACTGGCAGGCCATTTTACCGACAGCATAAACAGAAACTTTTCAAAAGACATAAAGCAGATCATTCTTACTGACGATGTAATCTGCTTTTTCACAGGCGATGAGGCATGCAGGACACGCACCGTCGACCGGATGAAGCTTTTTTTCATCCGGTACAGCGATTTTGTGACGGGTATTAAACTGTACGACAACAACAGAAATGAATTCTCTCTCAAGAGTGACGAAACAGGTATCAACTGGCTGGAACATAATTTTGTTCTTCATGAGCAGGACGAGATCATCCTTGAGGAGAAACTGATGAAGCAAGGTCGCATTTATTCGTGGGTCATTCCTGTAATTCATAAGGATAAACCCTTCGGCAATATAGAGGTAAACATCGATTACCTGAAGTTTTTCAGCAATCTGTTCGATGAATCGCTTTTTAGCCATTACCAGTGGCAGTGGGTTATGAGTCCTGAGGGAGATGTTATTTTCAGCAATCGGAAAGGCGGCCTTAAATTCAGTTCAATCAATAAGCTAACCGAGGCTTTGGAAAAAGGGGAGAGAGAAACACTTATGCATAGTGCGGAAGTCGACGGCAAGCCTTTTGGAGTCATTTCTTCAACTTATCCGGTAAATCTGTTGCAAAGGGATCTTTGCCTTGTATTCTCATCTTCTGTTGAAGGACTCATGAAATACATAATTGAGAATACCCTTCCGGTAGTTTTCGGATCCTCAGTAATGATGATTATTTTGCTTTTCTTCGTGTCGCAGATTATTAGAGAGCTCAAGAAAGAGATCAAAAGCCGCGAATTGCTTTGGAATACGATTTTAAAAATGGTCGAGGAGTTTAATGCAGCGGTTGTGATATATAACAGTGACAGGGAGATCATCAGGGCAAACAACAAGGCGGCGGAGCAATTCGGTTACGCGAGCGCGGATAATATGAAGGGGGAAATATATCCGGAACCGGCATTCATCGATGAAAATAATTATTTTTCGAAATACCTGGGAGGCAACTTCAATCGCGAACAATTTGTAATTCTTAAAAAAGACAAGGAAGAAATCATACTGTTCCGTACCAGCATGCCGGTCACTCTCGGCAAAGGGAATTCCACCATGGACATGCTTGTCGATGTTACCATGCTTGAAACGGCAAGAAAGCAAGAAGCAATTGCCAGCACTGCAAAATCGGAGTTTCTTGCGCGCATGAGCTATGAAATAAGGACACCCCTTAACGGCATCATCGGCTTGACAGACATCCTTGAAAAGCAAGATCTTACCGACGAGGCAAAAAATGTTCTGGGGCTCCTTCGCCGCTCGGGTGAACTGCTTCTGAACATAATCAATGACGTTCTTGATTTTACCAAAATAGTGTCGGGCAGGATGATCCTTGACGAGATTCCCTTCAGCCTCCGGGAAGAAGTGGTTTACTGCTATGATCTTGCCAGGACAAACATCAACGAATCCAGGGTCACTATGACCTGTAATGTTGAAGAGAATGTTCCCGACAAAGTTATAGGAGATCCTTACAGGCTCAGACAGATCCTCACAAACCTGCTGAATCATTCGGCAGAGAATACCTCCGAAGGAAAGATAAGCCTTGTGTGCAGACTTCTTGAAAACAGCAGGGAAACACTGAAGCTCGGTTTTGAACTTACTGACACCGGCAAGAGCTTTGACAGGGAGTCCTTAAAAAAGATATTCGGTGATAATATATCCGTAGAATCCAAAGTTCACCAGGATGACGATGAATCGGGTTTCAGTACCATACTTGCCAGGAAGCTTGTCGGGCTTATGGGAGGAGAATTTTCAGCAGTCAGTCCTTCAGGGCTTGATGACGACAAGGGGGTCAGAGTAAGCTTTTCCATCACCCTGTATCCGAATTGCAAACCCTCGAAGAACCTGAATTTTGATAACATTTCCTCGTTCGGCAATATCCGGACGCTTGTGATAACAGGCAGTCAGACAAGGGATGAGGATATCCTTGGATCGCTTCATAAACTGGGGCTGGCACTCACTGTAACCACTTACCACAAATCGACGATTAATCAGATCAGGGAGAATCTTAAGCATAAAGGGAAGCGTTACCAGCTTCTGGTAATACTTGACGACAGTGAATTTGACGGGTTCCCGGTGGTCGGAGAGATAAACGACAATGGACTTTCGGGCGAGTTCATTATAATGATGATCAGTTCCAATGATGTGATGGGAAACCTGCGCAAATGCATTTTATCGGGTGTGGATCATTATATAATAAAGCCCTATGAACTCAAGGAGGTTTACGAAACCATTAAGACTAGCTTTCCCCAGGTCGACAAGTCAGTTCCTGCTCCGACGAATGAAAAGGCGAGAAGGGATCTGAGGATACTGGTTGTCGAGGACAATAAAATGAATCAGAAAGTGATAGGAACCATGCTTAAGAGCCTTGGCTATTCTTTCGATTTTGCCGATGACGGATATGCCGGTTACATTCAGGCAAAGACCCGCCACTACGATGTTATCTTCATGGATCTCATCATGCCGGAAATGGATGGTTTTGAATCGGCACGGAAGATCCTGGAATTCGATAACAGCATTCTAATAGTGGCTTTTACTGCCGACAGTATGCCTGAATCGAAGAAAAAGGCTGAAATGTCGGGTATAAAGGAATTCATTCCAAAACCTGTCAGGATTGATGACCTCAAAAAATTCTTCACCAGCCACTTCATCAATAACTAACAATACTTTTTCAAGTTTGCCTTAGGAAATTCAGGGCAGGCGATATTTTCTGCGCTCATGCTCTGTTGCATCCACCCACTTGAAAACCTTGTCGGAACGGCGGACCGTTTCAGGGGTTGCCAGGGAGCAATACTCACCCTTAAGCGCTTTTTCAGTTTCCTTAAGATCGACTCTTATCTCTCCTGCCCAAAATTCGATGACACCGGTCGTGGGGCCTGTGATAAGGAGAGCTTCTCCCTTTTCAAGGTCTCCGTTCTCGAGTTTTATCTCAGCCACACCTATCTTTGCGAAGTAGTTTGTCACTTTTCCCAGGTATTCCTTTCTTTTTG
>Ga0255344_1000794_pt1 | contig 47631 bp, 48 predicted proteins | sample wastewater_treat_5_FD_192414 | JGI IMG/M metagenome (GOLD analysis project Ga0255344, IMG submission 192414) | Wastewater microbial communities from Lulu Island WWTP, Vancouver, Canada - plant18 | ecosystem: Engineered > WWTP > Wastewater > Unclassified | place: Canada: Vancouver, British...
GACATCAATACTACCGTCTCCACATGAGCAGTCTGACAGAACATGTCAAAGGGCTGTATTTCAATTGCCTTGTAGCCCCCTTGGATCAGGGATGCCATATCCCGGGCCTGACTTGCCGGGTGACAGCTGATGTACACGATACGGCGTGGCTCTGCTTGAAGAATGGCCTGCAGCACCTTTGGGTGCACGCCTTTACGGGGCGGATCCAGAATGATGGCGTCCGGCCGCTGCCCTGCCTGCACCAGCAAGGGAAGCTTATGTTCGGCCGGACCTTGCACAAATTGTACATTGCTGATGTGATTGATGGCTGCGTTCTTGCGCGCATCCTCAACCGCGTGGGAAGACAGCTCCACCCCGGTCACCTGACGGCATTTCCGGGCTGCGGCCAGACTGAGCGCGCCAATGCCGGAATACAGGTCAAAAACAGTGTCCTTCTTATCCCTGATGGCTTGACGCAGCACATGGTCATACATGCGCTCGCACACCGCATAGTTGACCTGGCTGAAGGACATGGGGGACAGGCGCAGGCTGATGCCGGCAAGACGGATGGTGAGCAGCGTGTTCCCCGACAGGGTTTGCCAGGGCAGGCCATCCTCGTCATCTTCACTTAAGTATTCGCTGGTCATAGCCAAACCGCGAAAGCCTGGCAGGCTTGATGAGAGCATATACGCCAGCTCACGCGCGTTAGGCAAAGCAGCGCCGTTGACTGACAGCAGCACCATAACCTCACCCGAGGGGGATACGCGTGTGACTGCCTGGCGAATCAGGCCCAGCCGGTTGGCCGGTTCATACGGTGTTACAGAAAAATTGCGCATCCATTGCTTGATGCAGTCAGCAGCCAGATTGGCCTCAGGCGCGGCGATCAGGCAATGGACAACCGGTACCACTGCATGGCTTTTCTGTGCGAAAAAGCCCAGCGCTGGCAGACCGTCCGGACCGCGGCCTGCCTGCCAGGTTGTCTTGTTGCGGTAGGCCCAGGGTTGCGAAAGACCTATTGGTGGCAGTACCTTCAGGTCGATCCGGGCAATTTTCTTCAGGTTATCCTGAACAACTTGCTGTTTTAAGCGCAATTGCGAACGATAGGGCAGATGCTGCAGGGCGCATCCGCCGCACCGCGTGAACGCCTGGCAGGGGGGCACGGCCCTTTCCGGGGATGATTTGACAACTTCATGCAATCTGGCAAATACATGTGTTTTGCAGACTTTTTCTATCACCACCCGCACGGTATCTCCGGGCAGTGCGAAAGGAACGAAGCCCACCTGACCTTCATGGCGAAAGATGCCCTCTCCCATGTACCCAAGCCTGTCGATCGCGCATATCAGCTCCTGACCCTTAATCAGCAAGGGACACCGCCTTCCGGTCAATTTTAAATAATAGAAAACGCTCCGGCGCCTTAGAATTCCTTGCCCTCAAAGCGTCTGCACAAGGTGTATTTGGAGATTGCGCTGCGCTGTGACCAGCCGGCTGCCAGGGAAAGTATATTTTTGATGTATTCAGGTAAAAAACGGTTAAATTTGACCTCCAGGATGGTCAGATCCGTGCTGATGGGCGGCACGGTAGGCAGGCGTGGGTTGAACAGGTCGTGGGAAAACAGGCCGGAACGAAGCTGCTTGTCAAAGGTGATGCGGATGTCCTCCGTCGGATGCATGTATGCTTCACGTATGTAGTCCACAATGACCACCGGGCGCAGGAGGTTCAGGCGCATTTCTTTGAAAACCTCGCGCAGCAGGCCGCTGGAAGTATTTTCCAGGCCTGTCGGGTCACCGGCAATGAGCTGTTCGCACAGATCCCTTGTAATGACTGCCTGGCGCTTGGCGATGTAGTTGTCGTACTTGCTTTTGCATTCCACGCGGATAAAGCTGTCAGAGCAATTATAGATACGGATCCTGTACTTGTTTCGGTTTGGGGTGCCGGCAATCTTTTCATGCAGCGCGTCGTCAAATACTGTATCGAAATACAACGAGCGGATGTGGTACTCGCCATGCTCATCCGCGTGGCTGTCCCGGTCCAGTATGGCGCGCAAAATCCTGGCCAGCACCTGATAATGGGACTGGTTGATATAGTATTTCAGTTCATGCCGGACTTGCAGTGCCATTCAAAATCAAACTGCGGTCTCGTTCTGTACGGCCACCAGCGTGGCGTCGTACACGCCCTGGATGTCCAGCATATGGCTGACGATGTCCGCGCGCTGGCTCAGACGCAAATCCACCGTCATTTCCGCACCGGAGCGTGTAATGGTCTTGCTGCGCACCCGGTAGTTGCGCACGCCGCGGTGGAGTTCTGCGTTGATTTCCTGCTCAGCTGCAGGATCATAATGCAGGACCAACAGATAATTCTCATTGGTGCGCATCCTGATAAAGGACATTAAGATCATGATCACGGTGATGGTCGCGACCACAATCAGGGAGATGATGTACAACCTGGAGCCAATCAGGATGCCCATGGTGATCGACCAAAACATATAGGCGGTGTCAATGGGATCCTTGACGGCCGTCCTGAAGCGTACAATGGACAAGGCGCCCACCATGCCCATGGACAGCGCGACATTGGAACCGATGGCCATGACAACAGGCGCGGTCACCAGGGTCAGCAGAATCAGCGTGGTTGAAAAGGTTGGATTGTACAGCACGCCGCGGTAGGTCTTTCGATATACAAGTGAAACAATCACACTGCTGATCAAGGCGAAAATCAAAACCAGCACCACATCCTCGGGCAGGATCCGCGCAAACTGATCAGACCACCATCCGCTCAGCGCGATGTCCGACTTGGTTAACTGTCCGGTTGATGCTGTCTGTGCCATGATGCCCATTCGCTCGTCCTCCATTGAACACTTGAGTATCATCTATTATACATAAAAGTAAAGGAATGGCAAACATTTGGGAACCGTTCTGTAATAATTACAACGAGATTTGCGCCTAATTTTGACAAGCTGCACCATCACAGAAAGATGGCTATGCTCTTTCGATACGCTCCAGAAAACCTTCTTGCTCCATGGGACGGATTAACGGGCAGGCTTCACCTGCTTTTCTCATTTGTTCCTTCATCAACTCAGCCAGTTCGCTTCGAATTCCGGTATAAGCCGGGTCGTTGATAAGATTATGTTTTTCGCAGGGGTCCTTTACCAGATCGTATAAATAGCACTCCATATATTCGGTTGCCTCAGCATCCCTCCAGCCATCGTTTTCAGGAGCCACCACCTCATATTTCCAGCGGGAGGTGCGGATAGCTCGTCCCAAATGCGATTCGCTGATTTGAAGGTAAACCACATCCTCCCGCCTGCCAGTGATCGCTTCTGTAAGCGGGATACCCGACATGTGAGGCAGCCGGGGTATTCCACAGGCATCAAGCAGAGTGATTGGTAGGTCTATCAGACTTACCGGTGCAGCAATCCGTTTACCGCCACGGAATCCCGGCCCGCGCAGAACCATAGGAATATGGACAGAACCCTCATGGCAGGAGCGCTTGTATTCCGCGTTGCGGGTGCGGAAATGGCACCCATGATCGGATGTATATACCACAAGGGTGTGATCCAGTTCGCCAGTTTGCGTCAAGGCATCAAGAAGACGTCTGAAATTCCAGTCGCAACGATTGCAAGCGCCAAGATAATCCGGATAATTTTCCCGCCAATCACCTTCTGTGCCCTGTAAGTCGCCGGGTATCTCAAATCCGGCGAACCTTTCTTTAGAACCTATCGGCCCCTCAAAGCAGCCACGATCATTTTGATGATGCGGTTCCAATTGTGATACGAATAAAAAAAAGGGGCGATTGCGGTCACGAGACCCCATTAAGAACGCTAAGGCGGCATCCGCTACGGCATCCGCACGGTAACTGTCAAAGAAATAGGGCGTGCCGTCTCCGCAGAACATTTTACCGCCATATCCATGTGAAGTAAATTCCAATATATCGCTGGCAATCCAGAAATCGGAAAATCCCCCCGGCGTTCCGGCGGAACAGGCAGTCTTTGAAAATTGGCGACCCCATCCGTGCTGGCAAGGTGCCATTTGCCGCAATAACCGGTCACATACCCGGCTATTCTAAACGCCTTGGCGAGGGTGGGAATATCCTGGGGCAGTTCCCGACCATTCACGTGACATCCTATTTGTGCAGGCCAGCGCCCCGTCTGCAGCGCAGCCCGAGCAGGCCCGCACACGGGTTGACAGGTGATCGCTTGCTCAAACAATACGCCATCGCTTGCAAAGGCATCCAGTCTTGGTGAAACGGGCAGCTTTTGTCCGTAGCAACCACAAGTATCCCAGCGCTGCTGGTCGGTAAAATAGAACAAAACATTTTGTCTATCCATACATTTTCACCATACGGCCTTGGTGGATTTGTATTTGCCCAGGCCGTGCAATCCCGTTAATTGCTTTATAAATTGTGCATAAATATTATTGCACGTTCGTATAGACCCGTCAACATTTTGATTTTGCTTTCCATCCCACACATGCTTTTAAATCCATAGAGCTTTGTCTTATGTCTTACTTCTGATAGATGTTACATGGCCTCCTACTTGCGTATATAGAGAAATATTTATATAATAAAAAATGTATGTATCCATTGCCCGGAGGCTTATGCTGGTACAAGGCGGATGCGTATTCTACCGGAGAATGACAGCATACAGCCGCTGATCCGAGGGAAGTGAGATAAGGCCTTATGAGCGAGAAAAAGCGAGAAAACGAAAAACGCACACCTTTCCGGCAGCCTGTTTGACGTGCTGCGGCAAGCGGAAGAGAAAGGGCTGAACACGGCTGCGACAGAGAAAGCGTACAATGAGTATTTTTCGTTGTGTGCTTTAACCCACAAAACCACCAGCAGAGCTGGTGGAATAAACGGGCTTTAGCTATCGGAAACCTCCTTTCCCGGCGAAATGCGAAACGTGCAGATAAAATCGGAGCGTGTCCCGCATGCTCGCCGATCCACGCCCAGGATGCGCCGCCCGGCGGCTGGTGGAAAGCGGGCTCGCGCGACTCAACACGCCGGAGGATAACGACTTCTCTCATGATATTAATAAGGAGGAACCTGAATGAAAAAGGCATACTCAAAACCTGAAGCTAAAAAGGTCTGTTTCCAGTATACCAAGGTGGTTGCCATGTCAGGCGGCTCTTGCAGAATACAATATAACCAAATAGCTACTCAGAATCCGAATGGTGCCTGTCCCAAATGTAAAGAAAATTGGCACTATATTGGACAACACGGGTGATAACGAGATTCTGCATTGCCGGAATCGCAGTAGAATCCAGCCTGCCTCTGCCGTCTGCTTCCTTCCTTTCTACACCGCCGGGAAGGAAGAGGACATCCAAATCACCCCTTTCTTTCGTTTCCTGCCGGGATCAGGAAAGGGCAATCTCACAAAGATAATACTCATGCCAACTGAAAAGCTTCAGATTCCCTTACTTTATGTATCAGAAGAAAGGGAACATTTTTTAATACTGGATGTATCCCTTAACATCTGCTATTATTTAAGGGAATGGTATGGAGGATGAGGTTATGCGAGATTTTAACTATAGCAAAGTCAGAGATCAAAAATGGGATTCTGATGTGCTTGGGCTTATTGCAGCCATATACAAGGAAGCCGGTAAACAGGAACTGTATTTGAAACAGCGGCCACAGAAGCTTGAAAAACTGGTCGAAATCGCAAAGGTTCAAAGCACGGAAGCATCCAACGCTATCGAAGGGATCGTAACGACGAATACCCGCATCAGGCAGCTTGTTGCGGAGAAAACAACGCCAAGGAACCGTAATGAACAGGAGATCGCAGGCTACCGGGATGTATTGGGTATTATCCATGAGAGCTTTGATGCTATTTCAATTTCACAAAACTATATCCTTCAGCTGCACAAAATGTTGTATAGCCATATGAACAATCCTGTGGCCGGACGCACGAAAACGGTGCAAAACTATATCTCTATGACGCATCCAGACGGGCATGCCGAAATACTCTTTACTCCTCCGGCGCCTTATGAAACGCCTGCTGCACTCAATAGGATCTGTGAAGAATATAACCGGGTGATCGGAAACATGGAGCTGGAACCGTTGATTGCTATTCCGGTGTTCATCCACGATTTTCTGTGTATTCATCCGTTCAATGACGGCAATGGTCGCATGAGCAGATTGCTTACCACGCTTCTTCTCTATCGAAATGGGTTCTATGTGGGCAAGTATATTTCGTTGGAAGCAAAAATCGCAAAGAATAAAGACCTCTATTACGATGCGCTTTCACAGTCTCAGATCGGATGGCATGAAGGAACCCATGATCCTGTTCCCTTTATCAAGTACTTGCTTGGAACCATTCTCTCTGCGTATAAAGACTTTGGGGACCGTTTTGCGCTCGTGGAAACAAAACTGCCAGCCCTCGATATGGTTCGGATGGCCACGCAGAACAAGATAGGCCGATTCACCAAACAGGACATCCGTGAGCTTTGTCCTTCTCTCAGCGTCAGTTCTATAGAAGGGGCTTTACGAAAAATGGTTGCTTCGGGTAAAATCAGGCGGGAAGGAAAGGGGAAAAACACCCACTATTACAGAATCAAGTAGCATTCGTTCGTAAAACTCCGGAAAGCCGTTCACATCGCATTGAGGTGAACGGGTTGATAGGTTCATTCCGTTTACATCGAATATGAACATATCCTACACAATTCATTTGCTCGGATTTTAAGAGTTATGTTTAAGATCGAAAGTAGAAGAATATGATCTTTCCATGGGAGAATAAGGGAATTTTTGATAAAAAGAAAACCCTTGGAAACGTTGTGTTTCCAAGGATTTATGGTGGTCGCAACAGAATTCGAACCTGTGACCCCGTCGATGTGAACGATGTGTTCTGGGCTGGTGGTTAAGTCCGTAAGTACCTGAGTTATAAATGAACACCCAAAAGCTAAAGAAATCAAAGGGTAAAGTAATGCATTAACAGATTTAAACACTTCATATCATGCAATCCTTCTAAAGTCCAAACTACGGATGAACTTTTTTTCATCTTTGATGCTTGGATGACATACATTGTAAACTTGCGCAAATTTATACTGTTGTGGATATATAGATTTTGATGGGTTATGCTTATCGGTAGTTTTAAATAACTCCTTACGCAACAGTTCATAATTACCGCAACATACAATATACTTTGGTGATAGTAGAGAAATTTGCTTTTCAATGAACGGTAAGTATTTCTTCACATATGCTTTAAGATATTTTTCATCATTATTTCCATAACCACCCCGTTTATTGAGGTTCATATAGCCATAAGTTTTACTATCCTCCTGCTTCAGTCCTTGCGTTTCGATAAGCCGCTGAATAACCCAATCAAAACGCTGAGCATATTTGTTTCTCACAGGATCCTCTACTTTTTCATTGAACCAAAAGCTATCATTATAGTTGCCGTCTGTTGCTGTAACATTTGATTCCTTCAAGATGAACAAAACCTGACACCGGTTTGTTGAGCTCTCGTTGCCAGCTCTTGAGGTTACTCCATCTGGACAAAAGCTATCCTTGAAGGGCTCATAGTTGGGGGGAGTACCGTTTTTCCTCGGGAATGTGCCTCCCTGACCATCCACTCCACGGCAACTGTCCTCAGGTTCCCTTTCGTGTTCTTTTTTCCATAGGAAAAACAGATCGTCTAAAGTGTTACAATCCTTGATTTTTTCTCTGTAATCCATTTCTTAACCCCCTTAATTATAATGCTATGATTGCATATTTATATTACTATCAGAATTCAATTTTTTCAATGCCTGTTCCCATACTTGTATTTCATGTTCGCATGCCGATCGAATATCATTAGGGAACTTTTTCCCTTTAAGTACCCCATAAACTGCGACACACTTAAACTTGGTGGGATACCTACCAGCATATGGATATGATCCGGGCAGGCTTCTGCTTCGTGTATCTCTACCCCTTTCATCTCACATAACTGTCTGAGTATCTTTCCGATGTCCGCTTTGATCTTCCCGTACACAATTTGCCGTCGATACTTCGGGGCAAACACGATGTGATATTTGCAGTTCCATTTTGTGTGTGATAAGCTTTTACTGTCATTCATCTTCGATGACAAACCTCCTTTGCTTTCGATGCGGTTGCCAGACCAGCTTGATTGTAGCAAAGGAGGTTTCTGATAGCTAAAGCTTTTTTATTCCACCAGCGCTGCTGGTGGTTTTGTGGGCTGAAGCGCACAAGAAAACCCTTGAAAACGTGGTATTTTCAAGGGTTTGTGGTGGTCGCAACAGGACTCGAACCTGTGACCCCATCGATGTGAACGATGTGCTCTCCGCTCGGGGTAGCTTTGTGCGAGAAAAACATGAACTTCATACGAGCCACGAAAGCCCTTGAAATAAGGCGATCCTGGCATTTGAAACCGGGTTCAAGTGAAACCAGTGAAACCCGGTTTCATTTGGCAAGGTGAAACCGGGTTCACTATGGATGAAACCCCTTTGAAACCGGGTTCGCTTTGACCGTACCAGAGCCGATGAAAAGGGCTTTCCCTTGATTTGTACTCGGGTGCACCTTCTGCACCCGGGTGCAATTGACTGATTCACCGTTCTCGTAAAGCCATGGCAATCGCAAGGGAATCATAGCCTACATGACATGCAATCGAACAGGATAATTCATGGTATCGGACCTGATATTGCGGGAATGCCTTTTGTACGCGTTCGTTCCATGCTTCTGCGTCTTCTGCATGCACGAAGGAGCCAGCGGTATAGAGCGCTACATCTTCCGGGGAGATGAAGCGGAAACGCTTTTCAAGATCGTTTTCCATCAGTTTGATCAGCGTTTTCTGCGTATGCTTTTCTCCTCTGACGACGCACTGTGCATCAAGCTTGCCTCCACGGATATTGAGAACCGGACGCAAGTTCATCGCGGTAGCCAAAGAAGCGCCTGCAGCGGTAACCCGATTGCTCCGTTTCAGATATTTCAGAGTGGTTACACAAATATATATGCTTGCGTCAAAAGCGCCTTTTTCAAGTTGCTTTTTAATTTCCTCTCCCGTTTTTCCCTGACGGGATAAGAACAGCGCGTCATATACGCTGCTGTGCTGTGTGACAGAAATCCGGTGATTATCCACTACGTGGACTTTACCCTCATAATTCCCGGCCAAAGCAGATGCAGTGCTATACGAACTGCTGAGTTCACTGCTCATGGGGATATATACAATCTCATCTGCACCTTCTTGAAGGATGCGATCCCACATATCCGTCACTTCACCGGGTGCCGGCTGAGAGGTATGTACGGAGCAGTTAGCCATGAGTGATCCGTACAGTTCCTCGTGGGTAATATCGACGCCTTCCATGTAGCAGCGGTTATCCACGAGCACGGGCATCGGCAGGACATAGAAGCCATTTGCTTTGCCTTCCGCCACCGTAATACCGCTGTTCGTATCAGTCATGATTGCAACCATAGATCATTCCTTGCTTTACTCAAAATCTGTCCGGATGATGTAGACTGTCTCAGAATTCATTCCATCAGGGCGGTAATCATATCCCGCTTCCTGTGTCAGTTCACTTGTAGTGTCATATATCTGCACGATTGCAGTCAAATCATCTGTCACCATGGGCAGAAGCTTTTCAGCCAACGCCTTTTCCGTGCCCAGAATAGACGTCTGAAGGGTATCCGTCCCACTGTCATGCAGGGCTGCCGCTCCGGCGGAAAGCTCTGCGGCCCCAGCTGCAGCCTGATCAACACCGGCGGTGTATGTTTTCAAACCGGTAACAAAGGCAGCGACCTGATCCAACTGATCCAGAAGTCCCTGCAGCGTGTCATGGGCGGACTGCGCCTGCGCCATTTTGGCTGCAACTGTTTCATCCTCAGCCATTACCTGGTCTGTATTGTCAGATATCAATTGATCAACCTGTGCGGTGACCGTCGTTTCAATCAGCTCTTTCACCGGATCGGTTTCCATCTGCGCATCCACAGCGGTCTGAACCTGCTGTGCAACTACGGCGTCCACCTGCCCGGCTTCCACAGCTGAGAGATAGGTTTCCGCATCCATCTTCAAACCGGCAGCAGTCAGCACCTGCTCAAGCACCTGGGCCTGAATCGCCTGCGTGACACCTTCCCAAATCTGATCCTTGTTCGCTTCAACCTGCCCTCGAACCACGGATTCAACCTCTGTGCGTACAGTTAATTTTACAGTTTCAGGTTCAAGCTGGGAAATCACGGCAGTCAGCACTTCTTTATAATTCTCCGCAGTGAGCGCAGGCAGTTCAATGCCTGCTTCAGATAATCCGGAAGTGGACAGCTGCTGATTGGCTGCTGTCAACAGGGCCGCAAAGATGGTATCAGCTCCGTTGTTCAGCGTTTCACTGTTCGCACTTAACGCGGAAAGTCCTGTATTCAATGCTGCTGCTCCGTCTGCAAGCGTCTGTGCTCCGTCATTCAGGGACTGCAAACCATTGTTTAGCTCGGTGATCTTGCCGGGCAGTTCTTTCGTTAAGCCAGTCGTCTCGGGAAGAGGTTCACCGTTCCGCATTGCTTCCAGCAGCGCCGTCGCTTCCGCTAATTCGTTGTACCAATCCATATTGATACACCTGTCCAGTTCCTGACAGACTGCCTGTATAGGATCCGCAGAGGCAAATGTCATCATCCAGCCAAGATCCGGATGATCGGCTTCAAAGCGAAAGCTGAAGGAGTCCGGCAGGTTCAGAGCCGCGTCCGCGCCGGGGACGGCCCAACCCGCCAGAACCTGTTTGCCCGAGACAGATAAAACGGAGGCATTCTCCAGGGTCAAACCATTGATGCCTGTTTCAGGAAGCAGGAGCACCGATACCGCCAGATGCGGAATGGCCTCAGTCTGCCGGAAGCCTACAGTCATCTCCACGGTGCCTGTGGCCTCCTTCAGCTGAGCAGCGGGAATCTCCTGACCGTTCAGCAGCACTGTGACCACGGGAGTCAGCGGAAGTTCTTTGTCTGACGTACCCTGATAGATGATGCTATTTCCATTTGCCTGCCATATCAGCTGCTGTTCGTCCTGCGTAAATGTCTCGCTTCCACTGATATTCTCGATGCCTGTCAGCATTGTCATATCAGAAAGGGTATCCAACCCGTCTGCGTTCTCCAGACGGATATTGTCTGTCAGGCTTTGGACAGCGCCGTCTGCCGAAGTCACAGCATAGACACGCTCATGCTTTGTGTTCTCCGCCAAAGCAGAAGCACAGCCCAGAACCAGGCTGAACGCCAGCAGCATGGAAAAAATTCGCTTATTCATGTTTATCGTCCTTTCTCCGCAAGTCAGCGCGCGGCTTTCATGTCAAAGGTCGTATGGACAATCAGTTTGTCAAGGAGGAGAAGAACCGCTGGCAGAAGCAGCAGCACCACCGCCACACTCAGTAGCGCGCCGCGCGCTATGAGGTGACACATGGAGGAGATAATGTCAATATTGGCATACAGGCCTACGCCATAGGTAGCTGCGAAGAATCCCATTCCGCTGACCAGAATACTTTGAGCAGCTGAAGACACCGCTTTCTCCACCGCTTCACGTTTGTCAAGGCCGGAGAGTCGATTTTGCTTATATCGGGTCGTCAGCAAAATAGCATAGTCCACCGTTGCGCCTAGCTGTATGGTCGAGATCAGAATCGGCCCCACAAACGGCAGCTCTGTTCTGGTAAAGTACGGAATACACAGGTTGGCGGCAATGGCCAGTTCGATCACGGCAACCAAGATGACCGGAATGGAGACGGACCTCTGAACCAGCATGATGATCACAAAGATGGCAATAATCGAAATCAGACTGACGACCGTAAAATCATGATCTGTGCAGGCGATCAGATCTTTTGTGCAGGGTGCCTCTCCGATCAGCATGCCGCCTTGGTCGTAACGCTTCAGGATTCCGTTCAGGGTGTCAATCTGGTTGTTTACTTCATCTGAAGAGATAACGTAAGCGGAGTTGATCAGCATCAGCTGATACCGCTCCCCCTTGACCAGAGAGAGAACATCCGGCGGAAGAATGCTTTCCGGTATATCAGCGCCCAGCAGGCTGTCGATGCCATAGACGCTGGTCACTCCGTCCACCTGCTGCATTTCCTCTGTCATCCGCATGACCTCAGCCTGAGGAACATCGCTGTCTACCAGCAGCAAATGCGTTGTGGCCATGTCAAACGTCTCTGCAAGCTTTTTATTGGCTATAACAGACGGCAGTTCAGGGGGCATGACCCTGCTCATGTCATAATAAACATTCACATGACTGTAGCCATAGAACGCAGGCAGACAGAGTAAAACAAGGATCACCGCAAGCACTTTACAGTGTCTGGTCACAAAGCGTCCGATCCCTCCCACATCGGGAAGCAGCGGCTTGTGGCTGGTCTTCTCGATGACATGATCCATGGCCCGGATGACACAGGGCAGCAGTACCACGGTTCCCAGCAGTCCGAGGATGACGCCTTTGCTCATCACAATGCCCAGATCCTTGCCCAGAGTAAAACTCATAAAACAGATGGAGATAAAGCCCGCGATCGTTGTCAGACTGGAACCCAGGATGGAGGTGAATGTTACGCCAATGGCTTTGGCCATTGCTTCATCCTTATCTGCGGTCAGGCTTTTCTGCTCCTTATAGCTGTGCCACAGGAAGATAGAATAATCCAGTGTAACCGCCAGCTGCAGCACTGCGGCGACTGCTTTTGTAATATAGCTGATCTCCCCGAGGAAGAAGTTGGAGCCCATATTCCACAGAACAGATACAGCAATACAGCCCAGGAAAATCAGCGGAAGCAGGAAAGAATCCATGGTGATCATCAGCACGATAGCGCAAAGCGCCACGGCAATCGCCACATAGGTTGCTTCCTGCTGTTCCACCAGCTCTTTTGTGTCTGTCACAACGGCGGACAGTCCGCTGACAAAACACTTTTCGCCCACAATCCGCCGAACGGCCTGGATGGCTTCCATTGTCGCCTCAGAGGATGACCCCTCATCAAAGAAAACTGCCGTCAGCATACAGTCCCCTCTGCTGAAGCTGTTTCGGATATTCTCCGGAATGATTTCCAGCGGAAGCAGACCTTTTGTGATGGATGCGTACCCGATGACAGAATCGACATGGGGAACGACCTTGATGGCGTTCTCCATATCCGACTGTTCGCGGATGCTCATTCCCTCTGTGACCAGCAGTGAGAATGCTCCCTTCCCGAAATCCTCAAGCAGTATTTCCTGCCCTTGTACTGTTTCCAGATCCTGAGGCAGGTAGTACAGAAGATCATACTTTGTTTTGGTGGCGGCCATTCCAAATATCGAAGGCACCACCAATGCCAGGCACAGGATGATGACCAGTACCCGATGCCGAACCAACCATATTGTAAAACGCTTCACGTCTAAGCCTCCCGTTAATGATATTGATCACTTTTCAAAGATACCGGAGAAAGCTAAACTGAAAAGAAACTGATTATAGAACCGGAAAGTTTCATTTCAGCGCAAATAATGCAGCTCCCAATGCTCCGCATAGCTGAGCTTCCCCGGGAACCAGGATCGTTTCTCCCAGCTTGTCTTGAAGTGCCTGTACCACACCCGCGTTCTGCGCCACGCCGCCGGTCATGATATATGGGCGTTTCCCGCCTGAACGCCTGATGAGAGACACAGTTTTTGCGGCAACTGACATATTCAGCCCATGGATAATATCCTCCGGTGGCGTGTTATCCGCAATCAGCGATACCACTTCCGATTCCGCAAAGACCGTACACATACTGGAAATGGTCACCTCATGCTTCCAATGCAGCCCCTTCTCGCTCATTTGGGGCAGCGTCAATTCCATTGTGCGAGCCATCATATCCAGAAAGCGGCCCGTTCCGGCGGCACATTTATCATTCATCACGAAATTGATCACATGCCCCTGATCATCCAGTACGATCACCTTGGAATCCTGACCTCCGATGTCGATCACAGTGCGAGCCTGAGGAGACAGAAAATGTGCCCCTTTGGCATGACAGGTGATTTCTGTTACTGAAGCATCCCCGGCACCGATGGTTTCCCGGCCATAACCGGTGGTGACCACATAGCCGATTGCCTCCCGGGGCAGGTGTGCGTTTTCCAGGGCGGCGGCCAGGGCTTTTTCCGCTCCGGCTGCAGCGCCCGCGCCAGTAGGAAGAATAGCGGAGCCGACAATCTTTCCATCTCGATTCAGGATGACCGCGTCGGTGCTGGCCGATCCACTGTCCACCCCAGCGACGTAGCCTGTATCGCGATCACGTCTTGTCATGACAGTCTTTTTCACTCCCAACGTTTCCGAGAATGCTTCGATTCGCGTTCGCAGCTGCCCGCTGCTCTGGGGCGTGCAATCTGTTTCAATTTTCAGCAGTGGCTGATTCGCGTTTTGCTTCAATTCCCGGTATTGAAACCCGTAATAATCGCAGAACTTGACAGTATGGCAGATGACACCGGCGGCTGTGGGATCTGTCCTGCCCTGCCGGAACTGCATCCGCATGCAGGGATTCTTCTGATTCAACAAAGCACCGGCGTAATCAAGGCTCAAGGCATTCAGATTTGTCGGAGCAGGCGTGGAAAGGACTCTGCATCCGGTGCAGGTTCCGTCTATGACGGGCAGTAAGGCGCTCTGCCGCAAGGTTTCCAACAGTAAGGAGCCACCATGCGCACCGGTCAGAAGAATGTGCGGCGCATTGGAGAACGTGTTTCCAACCGCCTGAAGATTTTGCTGCCATGCGTCAAGCGCCTTTTTTGTGTTAAAGCTCCGGCCTGTCAATCTCGACAGTTCAAGGGACAGGCGTTGAAGCTCCCATTCCAGCAGCGCACATTCCGCGTGTCCGTTTTTGTGGGGCAGCGACATGAGAAACAGAAATTCCATCCCGCCCCGCTCCCGCAGTACATCGTAGATTCTGCGGCATACGTCACAGCAATCCACAAGCAGAAGACGCTTGATTCCTTTCCCAATGACCTCTTCCAACACAGCCTTGCCATATCCGCACAGATTGGGGTGGGCGCATGTATCGGCGCACTCGAAGGAAACGGGAGCGGGATCCAGTCTCTGAACAGGCAGTCCAAACCCGTCGAGCCATTCTATCGGCGTATACTTGCACACATACCAGATCGGTTCAGCCATGACCGTTTCCCTCCAGCATTTCCAGAAAGGCATTCAAGCGGGTGGCAGTCTGCCCGTCCGATGCGTTCCGGCGGTCGCAGCCGTCTCCGTTGAGGATCAGCGTTGGAAAGCCCTCTGCCTCCAGTCTTGTTTTGAAGATGCCGGACAAGCCCATGGTCTGCTTACAGCCCCAATGGCAAAAGCAGATCACGCCATCCACATCCAACGCTTTAGCAATGGCCACAGCAGCGCTGACCCGTTCGTCTCCTCCGTTCCAGGAACTGTAAACCAGCCTTCGGGCCATGCTTTCATAGGGCTTTTCCGGATCGATCTCTGTCAGTCCCTCCAGGCACATATCACAGGCGATCACCTGACAACGGTTATTGAGATCAAACAACTCCTTCACCGGCTCCTGCCAGATGGGGATGGTATGCACCCACAGCAGGCGGATTCCGCGGGCGGGTGGCGCTGATCTCAGGTCATTGAGCAGTTGACGGGCGTACTGTTGCGCAGCTTTTGTTCCCAGCGCATTATGCGTCAGATAAATCTCATACATCCAACTGGTCAGATCCCCTGGAAGAGAATGAGTACGCCGTTCCGGCAGGCAAGCCCTGAATGCGGCCACGGTATCCCGGCTGCGCTGCATGACCTCTCTCAGTCTTTCTTCATCCAGTTTTCTGCGCAGGTGATCTTCCAGGAAAGATCTTAGCTCCCGCATTTCCTCCGTCACATAGCACAGGCTTTCTTCGCTTTGCTCCGGCGGTACATCCACATAATACTGCGGGACATGATAATGCTCCGCCAGCGCGCGGAAGGTGAGCTGGTTGGCGTCGCACAGCAAAGATGTGTTTACGATCATCTGCGGCGGAGGCAGCACGCCAAGGAACGCGCTGCCAAGCAGCACCTTATGATAGGAGCAGTAGGTTTCCGCAATCCCGCCTGCTTCCGCCGCTTCGGCGAATGTCAGTTCAGCGTCTGAACCGTTGATATAGGCAGAGTACATCTCAGCGCACATGGGCACAACATCCATGGCTTCCAACAGCTCGCAGGGCTGAAACACGCTGACAAGCGCCGCTTTGTCCGGATGAGCGATCATGTTGCACACGATGCGGTTCATCAGGGCGGCGCTATACTGGCGGGATACCGGAAGACGCTTGTCAGGAAAATGCCGCAGCTTCCACCCAAACGCACGTAAGCCGGTCAGCAAAAGCTGCCGGCTTGCGTTTGGATGAACAGGGGCAAGACGATCAATCGTTTTTCCGAATTCATTGACAATATCCATTATGCTTTGACCGCTTTTTCATCCGTATAGTGCGTCAGGACGAAATTCCTGCGTTCCTCCGGAATCTCCTGCCATAATTCCTCTGCCTTTGGCTGCCAGCAGGCGGCATAATGGTCACACTTCGCGCACAGATGCTCGGCGGATTCGGGAGACTGCAGGTCGGTGGATTTCGCACCCGTTTTTTCGATCATGCCGCGGAGTTTCTGTGGATTTTCCAGCATGGGACAAGGCTGGAACATGTTCTCGTTGAAGGGCTGTCCATCATGATACGCCTGGAACAGGGGCGAGCGCAGCCCTTCCAACAGCGATTTTTCACGAATATTGGAATCGGAATAGTGTACAAATACACAGGGATCCATATCACCGTTGGCGTTGATATGGAAGTAACGGCGTCCGCCCGCGATACACCCGCCCACAAATTCAGCGTCGTTCTGGAAGTCCATGGCAAAGAGCGGCTTGCGCACGCGCAGATCCCGGATACGGCGATAGACAGTCTCACGCTGCTCCGGCTTGGGCATCAGCTCCGGCACAGCGTCGTTGCCCACGGGCATATAATGGAAATACCAGATGAAATACGCGCCCTTTTCAATCAGCATATCGAAGTATTCCTCGGAAGTAATACTGTCATAGTTCACGCTGGTATAGCACGAGGAAATACCGTAAACCAGTTTCTTCTCCCGCAGAAGGTCCATCGCCCGGATCACCTTATTGTACACACCCTGACCGCGGCGGCTGTCCGTGGGCTCTTCAAAGCCTTCCAGGGATATGGCGGGAACGAAATTCTGAACGCGCAGCATATCATTGGCAAACTGCTCATCAATCAGCGTACCATTTGTAAAGCACAGGAAAATACAATCATCATGCTTCTCGCACAGACGGATGATATCCGCCTTCCGCACCAGCGGCTCTCCACCGGTGTAGATGTACATGTATACGCCCATTTCCTTGCCCTGGCGGATAATGTCGTCGATCTCGTCAAAGGACAGGTTCAGCCTGTTGCCATATTCCGCCGCCCAGCAGCCGGTGCAGTGCAGGTTGCAGGCGCTGGTGGGATCCAGCAGGATAGCCCAGGGAATATTACAGTCATATTTTTTCTTCAACTCCTGCTGAATCGGCCAGCCGATCATATTCTGGTTGATAAAAAAATTGACCAGCACTGTCTTAACAACTTCAGGATCCACATCCCGCAGGATATGCCATACAAAATCATGATAGGGGTTTTCCGGGTTATCCACCAGATCGCGGAATTGCTTGAGTTGGTTCGGATACATTTTTCCCGCGTGCTTTTCCGCAAAGCTCAGCAGCTTACGGAGATTCTTCTCTGGATTCTTGTACATGTAATCGAAGACCTTCTCCAGGCCAAATTTCTTGATTGTAGCCGACGCGTTCATAGAATGCTCCTCCATTTCTCTGCTGTTGATCCTTCCAGCACACAGGAATCATACATGGGAAATCTAAACTGAAACGAAACTTTCAGAATCAACCCCATGTTTCGTTTCAGTTTAGAAAAGAATCATACAATCAGCATGGAGCTTTCGTATGGTGGGCGTGACTGTCCGGGAAGACACCGGAATTTGGCGCGGCTGATATAGGGAACTTCCAGATCATTACCCAGGAAGAAGGAGAAGACACAGATGATTGAAAAAGTGAATCCAGGCCATCCTGATAAGATCGCCGACCGTATTGCAGGTGCACTGGTCGATTATGCTTATTCCCAACATCCCAATCCACGCATCGCTGTGGAAGTGCTGATCGGGCATGGCGTCTGTCATATCATTTCGGAAACCTCTGTCCGTACAGATGCATCTTTCGTGAAGAAAACTGTCGAACGGATTGCGGGAAACAACGTGGCCGTTGATTACAGCGAGGTGCCCCAGGATGCGCATCTTGCCGCCAATCAGGCGGAAGGCCTACGCTGTGGCGACAACGGCATTTTCAAAGGCATGCCGCTGACAGAGGAGCAAAAGACGCTGTCCGCAATAGCACGGGATATTTATGCGGCGCATCCATATGACGGGAAATACATTTTGGACGGAGATCGTCTGATCATCTGTCAAAGCAATGTTTCTGCTGATGACCTGGCAGTCAATTATCCGCAGGCTGTAATCAATCCCTTGGGGGACTGGACGGGTGGAACAGATGTGGACAGTGGTGCCACAAACCGCAAGCTTGGCAGTGATATGGCGGACAGTGTGACGGGCGGTGGACTGCACGGCAAAGACCTGTCGAAAGCAGACGTTTCCGTCAACATCCACGCGTTTCTGAAGGCCCAGCGCACAGGGGAACCTGTTGCGCTGTCATGCGCCATCGGTGATGATCATGTTGATAGTCTGCCTTACAGTGAAATTGTGAAAGAAGCCCGTCAGTTTGTTGAAAGAATCGGCGGCTTTGAAAAGCTTGCCGAATGGGGACTGTTCTGAGGAGGGTTCATGAAGGTTTTCCGCTGTTCGAAATGCAGAGTCCTGACGCGCACTGCCCGTGGCGGCAGAGAAAAGGAAATGCTCTATCCCAGGTGCCAAACTGCCTTCAAGGTGAAATCATAACCGGTTTGGGTGGTGGATATTTTTGGAAGAAATCCTGCATCTGATTCTGTTATTCTTCTTCTATTCGTTTCTGGGCTGGTGCATGGAGGTTGTGCTCAAATATATACAGTTCCACCGTTTTATCAACCGAGGTTTCTACACCGGGCCCATTTGCCCGATCTATGGTTACGGTGCGATTCTGATTACGCTGACCATTCAATGGATCTCACCGTTTGAATCAGCAGTTGGAACAACCTTTGCCATTTCTTTCACACTGTGTGGTCTGTTGGAATATTTCACAAGCTACTTTATGGAGAAGCGCTTTCATGCGAGGTGGTGGGATTACAGTAATAAGCCCATGAATCTGCATGGACGAATCTGGATCGGCAATCTCGTCTTGTTTGGCCTGGGCGGAGTTGCGATTATTCATATCCTGAACCCAGTACTGCTGTCATTCCTGAACAGCTTTTCACTTTTGACGAAAGAAGTCGTATTAACAGCCTTCATAGCCGTATTCGCTGCTGATTATGTGCTGACGCATTTTATGATGAAGCTGATTAAATCCGGCATAGAGCGCAGTGAAGCGGACAGCACGGAAGCGATGAACAGGGAGATCCGGCTGCTTCTCAGTAACAGAAACATATTCTATCGCCGTTTCGCCGATGCCTATCCGAATGTCATCTATCAGACCGAACGCATTAAAAATCGGGTGAACTCCATCCGGGAAGAAGCTGAAAGGATCCGTCGCGAAGCGGAACGACAGATCACTGAGCAGAAAAAGCAGGTTGTCAGCAGGGTTGAGCCGTCTACCCTGGTGAAAAGCGAGATCATTGAAAAGCAGGATCGACTGATCCGTTTGCTGTACAACGAAACAGCCGCATCAGAAGAGATGCGGCTGCTCAAAAAAGAAATCGACAGCGAACGGCAACGTCTGGATGCTCGTCCACTGTCAAAAATCATCCATCGGGGCATCTGATCATGTACCCACAGGCAGCATAACCGTGAAGGTTGTGCTGTTTTCTTCGCTGGAAACCTCTACTTTTCCACGATGAAGGTCCACCACTTTTTTTACAATCGCAAGGCCCACACCGTTGCCCTTTGTGGCATGGGACTCATCCGCCTGGTAAAACTTCTGAAAGATTCGCTCCAGCTTGTCACCCGGTATGGTACTGCCTGTATTCATGACAGACACAATCAACTGCTCCGTTTGCTGCTGGATCGTTACTCTGATCAGACCGTACTCAGGCGTAAACTTTGTCGCGTTGTCCAATAGATTGATCCACACCTGTTTGAGCATTTCCTGGTCTGCGTAGATTTCATACTCGTCAAAGTCAAGACTCAGATCCAGATGCTTATCACTCCACTTTCGCTCCAGCAGCAGGATGCAGGAGCGGATCTGCTCAGACAGGTTGAAACGCGTCTTTTGTCCAAGAATTGCCTGATTTTCAATCTTTGATAAATTGAGTACATTGGTAGCCATCGCGGAAAGACGCATGGACTCTTCCTCAATGGCTTCCATGTATTCCTGCCTCTGTTCTTCAGTCAGATCTCCCCTACGCAGAAGGGAAGCAAATCCCGCAATGGAAACAATGGGCGTCTTAAACTCATGAGAGAAATTGTTGACGAAATCGCTTCGGAGCACCTCCGTATTTTCCAGCTCTTCCGCCATCTTATTGAAGCTTTCGCTTAATTCCTGTGCGGCGGACAGCCTGCTGAACCAGGGGCCAAATTGAAGGCGGGTATTAAATTGTCCGGAAGCAAGGCTGTTCATCGCGTTGATTGCCTGGTTAACCGGTTTCAGGGGCAGTCTGTAGATCAGTGTTGACAGCGCGGTTCCCAATATGACGCTGATCAGCGCGGTAAATATAAAAACACGGCCTTCATTAGGCTGCGCAGGGCCAGGACTCAGCACGTTCTGACGCATCAATAACAGCAGCACAACATAGAAAATAGCCATGGTCATCACTAACGTCAGAAACACGAGCGATGTAACGGCCAGATTCAATGTGAGCCGGTGCTTGATTTCTTCCTGCTGGTTTTTTCTGCTGTCACTCACTGCTTTTTCACCGCCTTATAGCCCAAACCCCGGATGGACTGGATCTCAAAATCCGGCCATCCTTCAAAGCGCTTCCTCAACCTGCCGACATGGACAGTTACGGTTTCCCATCCCGTTTCGGTATCATAACCCCAGATTTCATCCATCAGCTGGATGCGTGTAAAGATTTTTCCGGGATATGATAAAAGCTTATAAAGCAGCAGAAATTCTTTCTGTGGAAGCGTTACTGTTTCCCCTGGATGTGAAACGGTCATGGCGTCATAGTCCAGTTCCACGTTTCCAACGGTCAGCTTCCGCTCACTGACGATCTTCGCACGGCGGAGCAGTGCCTTGATCCTCAGAAGCATTTCCTCCAGATCCAGCGGTTTTGTCATATAATCATCTGTTCCCACCAAAAAGCCCTGATGACGATCCTCGGGAAGCTGTTTGGCGGAGATCATCAGGATGGGCAGATCACTTCGCGCATCCCGCAGTTCTTTTGTAAAAGCGTAACCGTCCATTTTGGGCATCATGATGTCCAGCACAAGCAGATCAATGGATGCTTCCTCGAGCTTCTTCATAGCGTCTTCTCCGTCCACGGCAGTCGTGACGGTGTAGCCGTTTTGCTCCAATACCGCCTGGATCAGACGGCGGGTGTTTTTGTCGTCATCCGCAACCAATACGTGAAACATGGTATCACCTCAATGCAAGAGTACCAGACGATTCTAAACTGAATCGAAACAGAAATACTCCTTTTATAGTATATCACATGCTGCCGTTCTTATCATGCGACGTCAAGGGTAAATGTTTCGTTTCAGTTTAGGTTTCTGAGCTATGCTTTATATGTGTGAAGTATACTCCGGAGAGGCTGTCCCATCTGACTGTTCATCATTCCGGCGTGTCTTCAATGTAATCACTTTGAACCACGTAAGCACAGAATGAATCAAGGAACCAAAGCGAGGTATGCGTGCGATATGGATAAATTGCAATATCAGACATTGGATGACATAGAACGCTTACGGACTGCCGTTGGCCCTGACAGAATGGAACATGCCTTACAAAAGACGCTTGAATTTGCCCGTCTGATGACATATTATCGCTGTGCCATGATGGAGATCGAAACAAAATTCAAAGTTCTTAACGAGGAGTTTTCACTTCGTTTTGATCGCCAGCCAATCAACAGTATTACGACGCGTCTGAAAAACCCATTAAGTATCCAGGAAAAGCTGGTACACAAGGGGCTTCCGCTGTCCTTGGAAAGCATTGAAAGGGATCTGCATGATATTGCCGGAATCCGGGTGGTGTGCTCCTTTATTGAAGATGTATATATGCTTGCAGATGCGTTGCTAAAGCAGGATGATATAACGCTCATTGAGAAAAAGGACTATATCGCGGATCCGAAACCAAACGGCTATCGCAGCCTGCATTTGATCGTTGAAGTACCTATTTTCCTGGAACATGAAAAGCGCATGATGAAGGCTGAAATCCAGCTGCGTACTATAGCAATGGACTCCTGGGCTTGCATGGAACACCAGCTGCGTTATAAAAAAGATGATGAACTCGATATCCAAATTGCAGAGGAGATCCAAGCCTGCGCAGAACTTAGCGCGACACTGGATCAGAAAATGAACTGGCTTAAAAACCAGATTGCTTCTGAATCTCCAGATGACAGTTTTAAACTGCATAAAGAAATGGAAAGAATCAGAAGCAGCCTGAGCAGAACCCAGGATCAGCAAAAGGACTGACGATGGCTTTCCACATATTATTTCTTTCTGCCGCAAACCTTAAGAAGTGCTCTGCTTAATCCGTCAGGCCCGAAACTCCGCCACGGCAGCAATCTGCCCATCCTGATGCAGCGCAGCAAGTCGAACAGCGCTGCCATCAACCCTGCTGCAGACAGATATTTCTTCACCTTCCCTACACTGGGACATGAAGCGAATTTCCATTTCCGTCGGTGCAAACTCTCTCCAGAATTTGCTGTCATAAACATCCTGGAACATCTCAATGTAGCGCAGGTTATTCATATGCCGGTTGACATCCAGATCGGATGTGCGTACCGTGCGGGTATAGCGCGGTTCTGTCCCTTCCGCTGTTTTTTCGATGCCAAGGAAATCCGGAATTTCATTGGGAATGTCTTCCGCAAAATCCTCCGGAAATTCGATCGCACTCAGTCGCAGCGGGCGCTGACGGGTGAGGCTGAACACGCAGCCCTCCAGTTTTCCGCAGGCCACAAGCTTTCCATGCTGGTGGATTTCCACATTCTCGTTCACCAGAACAGGCTGGCGGTACGGTTCCATCCATGCCTTCAGGGTCAGCCCATCCATATAATCGATCTTCTGCTTCAGCACAGCATGATACCTTGTATAGATCCATCCTGCCCCGTACTGCTGCGGGATCACATCGTTCCCCTTGTTGATCGAATGCAGATGCCAGGTGTGTATGTTCTGGAAATAGTGCATGATGCCCCGCAGACCGATCAGGCCGTCGTCATCCGCATAGTGGTACTGAGGCATATCCTTTTGGATAAATGGCATTTGTTTTCTTCTCCTGCTCAGACGGTCTGTCCGGACATGATCCGTTCCACGAGCTCTCTTTTCTCATACAGCACACAGCCGCCGGGGTGATCCTCCAGCAGCACGCCTTCCTCCTGCAGCGCCAGGAACAGCGGAGACTTCAGCGCCGCCCGCAGGGAGGTGTCCCGCACGTTGATATCGGAATAGGGGGAGAATGGACATGGTTCGGCTCCGCCGTGGCTGTTGATGTGGAAGAAGCCCCGGCCCGCGGCCACGCATCCGCCGGAGGATTTCTCATCGCCGGGGAATGCGATGTACACCATTTCTGGATGTTCCTCCCGAAGGCGCAGGATCTCCTGGTGCAGGTATTCCCGGTCCGCGTCGTCCGGAGCCAGCTCCCGGCTTTCCTCGGTGACAGGCACAAATTCCACGAAGATCACCGCTTTGCAGCCGCGGTCCGACAGGCTTTGCAGGAAGCCGCGGGAGGAGACCTCTTTCAGGTTTTCGGTTGTAACGGTGACCGAAGCGCCGAAGATCAGCCCGCGCCGGTTCAGTTCATCCATGTTGGCAATCAGCCTGTCATAGATGCCTTTGCCGCGCCGGGCGTCGGTGATCTCACGTTCGCCCTCGATGCTCATAATGGGCAAAAGGTTGCGGCACCGGTCAAACAGCCCGAAATACTTTTCATCCATGAAGGTGCCGTTGGTGAAGATCGGGAACAGAATCCCCGGCTTTTTGCCCGCCGCTTCAATGATATCCCGCCGCAGCAGAGGTTCGCCGCCGGCCAGCAGAATGAAGCTGACGCCCATATCATCGGCTTCGTCAAAGAGGCGCAGCCATTCCTCGCTGGTCAGCTGCCTGACCGGCGCCGCGTCCACCGTGGCATGGTTGCACCTGGAATAGCAGCCCGCGCAATGCAGATTGCACTGGCTGGTGATACTGGCGATGAGGAACGGGGGAATGTGCTCCCCGGCGTCCTCCGCCCTGCGGCGCTTTTTGCCCGCCGCTTTGCTGGCGGCGGCAAACCTCGCCATATAGACGCTTTCGCGGGGATTTTTCAGCGTCGCCCGGATGGCGTCCCGGACCACCCGTTCCACGCCGCGGGTCATGTATTCCTGAATATCAAAAGTGCTCTCACTCATGTATATACCTTTATCCGAACAGAACCCCGCTCAGGATAAATCCTTCCTTTCATTTTCCGGCTTCGCCGTGCATACGGGCCACAGCCTTACACAGTATATCCTTGAGTGTCAGTAATTCTTCTTTTTCCAGCGGAATACAGCCGCGCATGGCCGCGGGGACGTCTTCCGCCTGCCGCTTCATCGCCCGACCCTTTTCGGTCAGGTCAATAAATAGCTTCCTTTCCTTGCTCTCCGGTGCGATCCTGTCGATCAGTCCCTGGCTTTCCAGCCGCTTCAGCAGCGGTGCCAGAGTGCTGGATTCCAAGTGCAGAATCCGGCCCAGCTGTCTTTCCGTCATCCTGCCGTATTCCCAGAGCGCCAACATCACCAGGTATTGCGTGTAGGTGATCCCCAGCGGCTCCAGCGGTTTTCTGTACTGGCGTACCACTTCCTTGGCGCAGGCGTACAGTGGAAAACACAGCTGATTTTCCAGCAGGAGCGCATCACTTTTCGTTTCCACGTCCTCCAAATCAGCTTCTCCTGTTCTCGGGCTTGACCCAGACATGCCACTTGGGGGCCTTGGGCATGGGCTCATGCTTGATCAGGGCCTTGATGACACGCCGATGCGTGAAGCAGCAGCAAAGCACCAGCACCGCAACGATGATTCCGATAATTGCTCCGGTTGACATATGTTTTGATCCTCCTATCATACAGACATAGCATTTGCAGAAAGCCGGCATCTCTCCAGATCGAGGAGTGCCGGCTTGATGAATTCATTTCCCTTTATTATACGCCCAGAAGCCTGGTCCAGAGCTTGACTTCTTCTTCAGTGCCTTCCGCGCCAAGGCGCTTCCCGTCCAGGACACATACGTTTTCCCCAACGATGCCCTTGATGTGCGCGACAGCCTTCTCTACGCCGCTCATCCCAGAAGTGCAGAACGGGATGATCTTCTTGCCGGTAAAGTCATAAGCATCGAGGAAGGTATCAATAATGCTCGGCTCGCGGCCCCACCAGATGGGGAAGCCTACGAAAACGGTGTCATAGTCTGCCATGTTCCCGACACATCCGGTGATAGCTGGGCGGCAGGACTCATCCGCCATTTCGAGATTGCTGCGGGATTCCTTGACTGTATAATCGAGGTCTTCCTTTGTATAGGGCTTCTCGGGCTTAATCTCAAAGCAGTCCGCACATTCAGCCTTCGCAAGCTCGGCGGCCACTTTGGCCGTGTTGCCGCTGGCGGAGAAATAGGCGACTAAAATCTTGCTCATCGTTTTGTCTCCCACCTTTCCGATCCGTATCAGTCTTACATCTGCTGCAGCAGCCAGTTCTGGACGCCGATGCACTCGATCATTTCCAGCTGCGCCTGGCCCCAGTACATATCCTCTTCCTCGTCCTGATAGTACGCCTTCAGGATATCGAAGGTGGTGTAATCCTCGCGGGCAGCCTCGGTAATGTCCTTCAGCCAGGCCAGGCCATCAATGGAAACCTGCAGGTCATACTTGAGCCAGTCGACAGGATTCTTGCAGACAGGCTTGTCTTCCTTCGCGCCTAGCTTCACCTCGCAGCCCAGATCCAGCAGCCGGTCAATGCACTTGGTCACCCAGCCGCGCTCTTCCTCCGCGTGCTCGGCGTACTTGTCCGCCAGCTTGGTGAAACCCATATTCGCGAAAATCCTGGACTGCAGCTGATGTCCGTCCGCCTGCTGCGCGAGATCGGTCACGATGGTCTGGAGACCTGCAATTACTTTTTCATTGTTTGCCATGGAAATACCCTCCTTTTTGTAAGCAACCGGATGCCCAGACGCTGCTGAAATCACCCGGAATTGCATTCATCATAGTCGCGCGCGACTACGATGCATATGATAAACGAAACGGCGGCAAGATTCAATTTAGAATCATGCCGCTGTGCTTCAATATGAAGCGTTTGACTTAAATTGTTTCATTTTCCAGCATGAATGGCCGCATCGGCAAGGGCAGTGAATTTTCACAAACCTCTGCAAGCTCAGCGAGGTTGGCCTCCGTTTTCCCAAGGATCCACTCGACGCTCATACATACCGTTCCCATACAGTAGAGCCGGATGTACATCCTCATTTTCGAATCCAATGAAGAGGCTCCGGAGCGCCTCCTGATATATGATGAAACCTCTTCACAATGAATCTCGGTCATATTGGAGATAAAGGAATCGTGGCCGCTGGTATGCTTCAGGATGTTGGCCAGATACTCTTTTTCTTTCTGATAATGATCCAGACAGTCCCAAAGCGCCTGCTTCCAGGTATAGCCGTCTGTGCCGATCCGGCGCATAAGCCCTTCGATCTGCCGTGCATAATCCCAGGCAATGAGATCGTATTTGTCACTGAACTGCCGATAAAAGGTGGCGCTGGAATAGCCGCAGTTCGCCGCGATCTCCCGGACGGTGATCTTGTCAATCTGCCTGTCCTCCGCCAGCTCATGAAACGAGTCGGCGAGGATTTCTTTGGCTGTCTTCCGCTTCATAAGTCTGCCTCCCGGATCAGATTTTGTCGTTTATCCCGATACGGGAGCGGATTTGTCATGTCCGCCTTCTCGATCTGAATCTCATAGCCCTCCCGCTCTGCGACTGCCCGTTCGGAAGCAAGCTGTTTCTCCGAATAATCCAGCACATAGCATTCTGCTCCAAGTGCAGCAAAAATGGGCATCTGCTGACCACCGCCGGAAGCAAGGCCAAGTACCCGCTTGCCCTCAAGTTTACCAAGCCACACATGCGGAACCGGCTTATTCGGCGTCAGCACCACATTCCATTCGCCCTGCTGTGCCCTGAGATATGTCTCGTGGGAGATAGGCTGTCCCCATTCCCAGCCTTCCGACACCCAGCGGTCAAACATTTGCGCGTTGTAATCGGTATATCCTCTTATAGAGGCCTCCGGGATCATGATCACGCCTCCGCCAGTTTATTCACAGCCTCTTCCTCTGTAGGCACAAAGAAAAAGTCATGTCCATTGTTTGACTCATAAATGAAGTCATGCAGCGGCTTGCTGGTGTATACGGAGAAGTCTCCGTAAATTGCCATCTTGCCTTCGTAATTGATGTACTTCTGCAGGATTTCTCCAGCCACACCGGAACTGAGGATGAAAAACTCATCGCAAATCAGTTCCTTGCTGACCGCCAGTAATTTTGTGCCTGCGTCATACTTTGCCGTCATGAGCAGATCAATTGCCGACTGTGTGTCGGTGATGACTTTATCCTCGCTGCGGACAACCGCTATTTGTTTTCCGTTTCTTTCAATCTTTTCAAAAATCATGTTTATCACTCCTCAAATATAATTCCCTTCATATCTTCTCTACATTCACCGTCTTATCCTTCATAGAGATCTTCCCAATCTTGAAGCCGTATGCCTCCAGCTCCTTCTTATAGGTCAGGAATGCGTGGTCTATGGGAAAACCGCAGACTGTCTCTACAGTTTCAAAAGACAAGACCTCTGGCTCGTTCCTTTTTATGTACTCCCACAGTGGATCGTATTTACTCATGTTTCCTCATTCCCGCTCGTTTTTCGTAATCGTTCCGTCCGGATGCAGTGTCCCTCTGATGCACTTGTGGCCTTTCACTTTATAGCACATATTGCAGGAGACACAGTCGGACGGCCTAAGATCACCGTTCTGCCATCTGGCGATCAGGCCCGGTTCACGAATAAGCGGTCTGGCTACAGAGAACATGTCGCAGGCATCCTCGTTCAGAATCTGCTCCATGTGCTCCTTGCTCCTGTGGCCGCCAGTCAAGATTACAGGGATAGAGATATTCCTTTTCAGTTCCTTTCCGAAAGACGCAAAGTATCCCTCAGAGTCTCCGGGCTTGATCTTTGACACAGAAGCATCCATGCCGCTGACCTCGATGATATCGATTCCTGCAGCTTCGATCAGTTTGCAGATGGCAATGCTCTCTTCTTCTCGAATGCCGTCCGGTCTGCCATCTGTGCTGTTGATCTTGGCCAGAATCGGAAGATCATCGCACTGCTCACGTATACCACGGATGATTTCCAGCGTCAGTCTGCATCGGTTTTCGATGCTGCCTCCGTACTCATCCGTCCTGTGGTTGAACGCAGGACTCATGATCTTGTTGAGCAGGAAGCCATGAGCGCAGTGAAGCTCCACGCCATCAAAGCCCGCTTTCTTGGCACGGACTGCCGCAGAAATGAAATCTTGAACAACCTCTCTGAGCTCATTCTGGGTCATTTCATCAGGGATGATCTGTGCTCCGCCCCTGAAATATCCACCATAGGCAAGCTGTGCCACCATGAGAGCATCTGCCTGATGAACCATGTCTGTAAGTTTTTTATACTCCGGGATCACAGCATCATCCTGCAGTCTGGTGAAGCCCGGAACAGGATAGTCATATACGGACACCATGGTCATTTCGGAGATGATAAGTCCAGCTCCGCCTTCAGCAAGTTCCTTGTAGATGTCATAAAGGCTCTCCGGAATATGCCCATCAAGGTCTGCCAGATTCCTTCCGACAGATGCAGTGGCTATGCGGTTCTTGATTTCCAGTCCCGAAATTATGAGTCTATCAAAAATTGTCTTCATTGACATAGCCTCTTTCCAAGCTCATAAGCATTCTGCAGATCAAACGGGAACTGCTTGTCCCGTACTTCGGCCTTGTGTGCCTCATTGAACATCCCGGCATAGTACCTTCTGTAATCGGTGAACTGATAAGTATCACAGGCATACAACGTTTCGCAGCTACCGAATATCATGCTGATCATTTTGGCAGTGTTCTTGAAGGCCGCGCCACCACCCATTTTGATATGCATGGTGGTTGCATTCCCGGTGACGATCAGTCCGCATTTTTTCTTGATTGGGAGCAGCTCATCATGCGTGTTGTCATCCTCGTAGTGCATCGTCGGGAACAGCATGCGATGGATGACCGATGCCGCTTCGCCGGTCAGGTCGCCGTAGTAGATTGGTGTCCCAATAACCACAGCGTTAGCCTCATGGATCTTCTCCAGCACAGGCCGCAGCTCATCCCGGATGGCGCAGATGCCGTTCGTTTTATTTCCCCTGAGCTTACAGGCAAAGCAACTCTTACAATCGGTAAAGCTGAGGTCAAACAGATGAATGAGCTCCGTTTCCGCTCCTACTTCCTTTGCACCTCGCTCGACTTCCAGAAGCATCTTGTGGGTGTTCCAGTTTTTTCGCGGGCTGCCGTTTAAGAATATCGCCTTCATTGGCACATCCTCCTTCCAAGCTCATACGCCTTATCCAGATCCTTCGGATATTCTTCCTCCAGATGCTTTTTCTTCTGCACAGGATCAGCGCGGTCAACGCTGATGTTGTATTTGCTGTAATCCGTGAACTGATAGGCATCGTTGCTGTAGAGCATCTCCGCAGGTCTGCCGCCCATCATGTATCCGAGTTGCTGACCGTAATAGTTAAACTGCTGATCATAACCGATCTGTCGCATCTGGCCATCTGTCGCTCCCATCGTGACGATCATGGCACAGCGCTTCGGCTTTTCCATCTTGCGCCCATGGTCAAAGGAACTATAGCTGACATTGGTAAACATCAGGCGCTCCCAGAACAGATTCAGCTGTGCGCTCATCTTTCCAAGATAGACCGGTGTACCAATTACCAGCACATCTGCATCTCTCACCGCATCCATAACCGGTTTCAGACCGTCAGGATAGGTGCAGGCTCCGGCAGTCTTGGAGCCTTTTATTTTACAAGCAAAACAGCTCCGGCATCCGGTGAACGGCTCCAGATCATAGAGGTCAAAGAACTGAACCTCCGCACCTGCATCCTTTGCTCCTTCAGATGCTTTCACCATCAATTTATGGGTATTCCAGCCCTTGCGAGGACTTCCGTTGATAAATACCGCTTTCACAAACATACCTTCTTTCCAAGCTCATAAGCCTTTTCCAAATCCAACGGAAACTGCTTTTCTCTCAATTCAAATCGTCTCTCTATGTCAACTGTGCCGAAATGGAACTTGTCGTAATTCTTCATATGCAGCGTTTCATACGCTTCTACTGTCCCGATATATTCTGTACACATGCTCAAGAGGCCTTCATACTTCGGAGCAACGCCCATCACTTTTGAATACTCTTCAGACACGTTCATTGTATAGATACATGCGGTTTTCAAATGCCCCGTGAAATTCGTTGAGCCGGTATCGTAGTTCTGATATTGGTAAAGAAACCGCTCAAGAAACGCTCTAACCTCTGCGGTAACATCCGCATAGTAAATCGGAGAGCCTATAATCAGACCGTCCGCCTTATCGATTTTCTCCAGCACTGCCTTGAGGTCGTCATTCCATACACAGTGACCGGCATTCTTATTTGCTTTCGCTCTGCAGCCATAGCAGCTGCGGCAGCCCTTATAGTTCAAGCTATAAAGATGAATGAGCTCCGTCTCTGCACCTGCGTCACTTGCACCCTCCGCTGCCTTTTGGAGCATCATATCTGTATTCCGGCCCTTACGAGGACTTCCATTAAGCAGTATTACCTTCTTCATCGAAATAAATCCTCCTGTCCGATTTGATGGATAACAAAAGCCGGATCTCTTAAGAAAGTTCTCCCATACGCCACAAAATCACAGTCACCGTGTCCGAGTAGCTTTTCACCCCTTTGGAGAGTATTGATGTTGCTCACTACTATGGTCGGCACATTCACATGGTGCTTAATATGACACCCGGCATACACAATTTCATCGTACTCTGCAAACTCCTGCGGAATATGAATCTGCCTGACATCTGTAATTCCGTAGGAAACGTGCAGCATATCCAGCCCTGCATCCACCAGAGTCTTTGCTGTCTTTACATCCTTCTCTAAATCAAAGGTGGCACCCATACGGTAGGAAACGATAAAATTCTCATCGGCAAAGGTTTTGATACCAGAGATGATTTCCTTCGCCAAAGCAAGCCTGCCGTCCTTATCTCCACCGTAACGATCTGTTCTATGGTTCGTAAAGTCAGAGGATACCTGATTCAGAAACAGCTCATGTGCTCCATGAAGCTCAATGCCGTCAAAGCCTGTTTCTTTGCACAGTTTTGCTGAAGCGATAAAGCTGTCCCGAATTTCCTCCAGTTCTTCTATGACCAGTCCGTTTATGCCGCCTTTGTGTTCAAATTCCTTTCCGTTCATAACAAGCTGAAGGAATATCCTGCTGCCGTGTTCATGAGCGGCATCCACGATCTTCTTAAGTGGAACCATATGTTCAGGTCGAAACGCCCACGGCAGATTCTCAAAGGACGGCATAACAAACATGGCCTGCAGGATAATCAGCCCGATCTCTTTATCCGTATAGTTCAGATAATACTTCAGAAGCTCATCACCCATAACTCCATCCTTGCTTGGCAGGCGGAAATTTGCCATAGGCGCCATAACGACCTTGTTCTTGAATTCTATGTTCTTTACCTTTGTCGGTGTCAGGATCATGCTCATCTTTCCTTGCCCTCATACTCTTTTGCGAGTTTAACCAGCCTTGCGCCAAGTTCATAGGCTTTTTGCAGGTCTACCGGGAACTGCTCATCCCGGTGCTTTGCTTTTGCTTCCTCGCTGAAGGTCTCAATATCGTAGCGGTCATACTTACTGAACTGGAAGGTATCGCACGACCAGAGCGTCTCGCAAGAGCCGAAAGTGGTACGCATGTAATCCTCATTGATATTCAGTATCGTCGGATAATTGCGCTTCTCCAGCCAGTCTTCCGGTGTGTTCATTGTATAGATCAGTCCAGTAGGCACCGTCCTTTCCAACAGGCTTGTTCCTGCCTGACCGGTTTTCTTATCGTATTTATAGGCGCTCCACGGGAACATAAGACGCTCCATGAAGGCTCTGCACTGCGCAGTGGGATAATCAAAATAGATCGGGCTTCCAATGATTATCGCGTCCGCTTCTTTGCATTTCTCCAGAACAGGACGCAGTGCATCCCTGACGGCACAGACACCATCCGTTTTGCTGTTCTTCAGTTTGCAGGCAAAGCAGCTGATACAGCCCTTATACTCGTAGTCATACAGGTGGATCAGCTCTGTCTCGGCACCTGCGTCGGCAGCACCCTTCATTGCGCTTTCCAGCAGTTTATGAGTGTTCCAGCCCTTTCGAGGGCTGCCGTTTATAAAAATTACTTTCAATGAAATCGCCTCCTGTTAATAATGCAGCAGCCGCCCATAGTCGTTCCACTCGCCATACATGCGGCCTTGCTTTGTCTCTGCGATCAAATGCGCAAGCGTCTTCTGATACTCTTTCGGATTCCGTTTCTGATGATGGATTACAATTTCCTTATTCTTTGTCGCCAAAACGGATCATTTTACCCTCTGTAAGAAACTCTGACGCAGCGAAATGACCCCGGGCAAAATCCTTCCAGCATTGCCGCATCTGAACGCCGACGTGCGCCACGCCGGGTTCTGTTGCAGTACATTCATTCTCCCAATTCAATCCGAACAGCACCGGCAATTCGGCGGTATGACAGGCACGAAGTCCTCTTTTCCGGTATTCCTTTGTAACATAATCAAATTCATAGACCCAGTGTTTTCCCGGATAGGAAGCGATGATTTCTCGAATAGGCTTTTTGTACATGTAATCTGTAAGACCATCGCTCATTCTCTGCTTATAGGCGTCCGTCCCTTTGACCGGTTTGATATGTGTCGCCATAGGTATCGCACGAAGTATGAAGCCATTCATTTTCTCAATAAAGAGGTCAGCTTCTGCTTTCGTGCAGCCCATCAGTAAAGGCTTATCGGACTTTGCCATCAGTTTTACCGGGTAGTCCTCCAGGAAATCTCCATCGATCACCGGTGAAAAACCACAGGTAATCGTCCCACTGAAGATCAGCTGCTGCTCAAATCTCAGATTTGCCTGCCTGATCCGGTCGTAGGGCACTTGCAGAATATCCTCCGGGCGATGTCTGTCCATGCCAACAAGCTTCAGATACTTCTCGCACGGTTTTTTGCTCTCATCCTCTGTCCAGAAATGCTCTGCATTCGCAGACTGAACGATAGCCTTGTGGAACAGGTGCTTTGTCTTTTCCGAAGTCATGAGTGCCAGTGTCAGTGCTCCGCCTGCGGACTGGCCAAACACTGTAACATTATCAGGATCGCCGCCGAAGGCATTGGTGTTATCCCGTACAAATTCCAGTGCAAGCTTCAGATCATAAAGGCCGTTATTGCGGTCAAAGCGGTCACTGAGAGCGTGAAGATTCAGGAAGCCGTACACGTTTAGTCGATAGTTGACAGCCACGACCACGGTGTTCGTTTCTTTCGCAAAGAGACCCAGCTCATACATCATCGTATCGCTGCCTTCCTGCTTTCTCCCAATACCGCCACAGCTGTAAGAACCGCCGTAGACCCACACCATGACAGGAAGACTGGTTTCATCAGTATCCGGTTTGAAGATATTCAGATACAGGCAGTCTTCGCTGTTGTCGGGCATGCCAAAGCCGCCCATTGCCTGAATGGGATTTTTCGGAGGGTGATCTGCCTTCAGCGCACCATCCCATGATTCCGGTGGCAATGGATGACGAAAAGCCAGATCACCTACCGGGGGCTTGGCATAGGGAATGCCCAGATATTCCATGCATCCATTTTTCAGAACGCCGCTGACTTTTCCATAGGTTGTTTCAATCAATCCACTCATTTTTGTTCATGCATCAGCTCACTGACCTTGATATTGGGATTTTTATACCTTCCACAACCTCTTGTGCTAAGCGGAAATCCCATCGTAGATTCTTCGAATTGAATCGCTTTCTGAGGACATAGGTGGATACACGCAAAACACTTCGTGCAGATTCCATCCCACGCAGGTTTTCCATCCACTATCTTAATACACTGACCATTGCATACCTTAGAGCATACACCGCAGCCCACACAGCTATCTGAAACAGAAAAGCCTTTTGTAGAGGGAACACTCGCATTATAAATGTCGTGCATGATACCGGTACGTTCTTCCGGGACTTTTTTCGTTTCCGTAATTTCAACCACAGGCTCATGTGCATGGACAGCTTTGCATATTCTGTTTATGGTGACTTCGGCGCGGTCAAGGCACTCCTGCTGCCTCGCCTTATCCCAGATGTTAAAGTAGTTATTCGGCATATTTAGAGAAAACGCAGCGCTTAAGCTTACATCCCTCTTCGCAAGCTCCTCATTAAAGAACCGGTCAAAGCGGCCCATGTTCTGACCGTAGGTCGCTACTGCAAAGATATACTGCCCGGCATAACCGTTCAGCTTCACTTCCTGAATGAAATCGAAGACCATCTGCGGTGCTGAAAAACAGTAGAGTGGAAAGACAAATCCGATTGTCTCGTTCGACTGAATTTCATACTCAGGTGTTTTTCCGCTGTGCATAGCGTCGGAAATACTGACCAACTCCTCACCCAGATAGCTGCTGATCTTCTTTGCTGCATACAGTGAATTTCCTGTTCCTGAAAAATAAAAAATCATACACAATCACCCCGTATATGCATCATCGATGCTATTTTTGAAATTCTGCTTCTCAAGCCACTCCCGTTCCTCATCTGTCTCCGGGATGTCTATCCTCTCAATCTTAAAGATCACAGGTCTGGTTCCGTCGTTACAGCAGGCGATCATCATGCGGTTATCATTTGTCCAGCCCTTCATAATGGAACCGCCCTGCAGAGCGGTATATACATACCGGCTGACGGCGTCCCACGCTTCACCGCAAAACTTGCCGTCCATCAGATGATAGAAATCATCCTGTTGCGGTGTTCTCTTCAGGATAAACTCATCGCCCGGATGAAAGAACGGACATGGTCCTGACTTGGGATCGGCCAGATACATATCCTGAAGATCAGGAAAACACTTCGTCTCCAGAACAGTGATTTTGCATTCGTGTTTCATGGTTTCTCCTTCTTCGCTGACTTCTTCACTTCTTCATGATAGAAGTAGTTCACAACTACAGGAGGATCTCCGAAGTCAGAGCGATGCTGATCGTCATCCCGCAGGTAGGGCATCCCTTCCTTCTCGGTGTACTCACGTATCCTTTGATCCAAGGCCGTCCAGTAATCCCGGCTCTTTTTGTTGTATATCTCATAATACAGTTCGTCCAGTCCTGGACGGTTCTCGTGAATCCACTCTCTGATCCGTGCGCCGTAATCACCGCGCAGGTTCAGGTTTTCCAGCCATACAAGATTGCATCTGTCTTTTGCCGTTTCGATGATTTCCACCGGGTCTGTTATTCCCGGAAAAATCGGTGAGATAAAACAGGTAGCCTGCACCCCGGCATCGTAAAATGCTTTCATCGCCGCCAGCCGCCGCTCGATGCTCACGCCCCTGTCCATTTCCTTTCTGAAATCCTCATCCAGCGTATTGATGGAAAATGACACTCTTGCGTTTGGGAAAGTCTTGATCAAATCCAGATCACGCAAAACAAGGTCGGATTTTGTGGCGATGCTGATACTGATTCCGCTGCCTTGGAGCTGCTCTAACAGGGCTCTTGTCCTCCCGTATTTCGCCTCACAGGGCTGGTAGCAGTCGGTTACAGAGCCGAAGAACGCTTCTTTTCCGGCGTACTTTTCCGGGTGTTTGATCTCTGGCCAATATTTCACATCCACAAACTCGCCCCACGGTTCGGGATGATTTGTAAACCGCTTCATGAAGGAGGCGTAGCAGTACTTACAGGCATGAGAACAACCGACATAGGGATTGACGGAAAAATCCGATACCGGCAGATTGGATTTCGTCATTACGCTTTTGACTTCGATTTCCTTGATGACCATATTTGCGCCCCCTGATCATTCTTCTTTTGGTCTTCAGATCTCAATCTGTTCTTTCCTTCATTTGGTTGATTTGTTTCTTGAATCTCTGAGGCGATAGTCGCAGCAATCATCGCCTTCCGCGACGGATTTTGTCCGGGTATAATCAATTCCACGGAACCCGTTCATGTATTCCTTATCCATGCAGCAGATCATCTGCACAGCTTCCGGTGTCCCCAGTTCCTTCGCCTTGTCATAAAGCGGGCAGCTCTTCACATCGAGTGAGCACAGATGATCCGTGACAACCACGTTTTCGCATTCATAACCACTGCTCATTTTACCAGCGATCTTGTCCATGTTCTTCCACATGAGAGTCGGAATGCCGGGAAGCGCTGTTATCCTTCGAAACAGCTTCTGCATCCGAAGACCGGTCTTTGTCCCATAGGATCGGGTCACTTCGAGCGCTTTCCCCGGTATGAAGTGTTCTACGGCCCGATAGATGGCAACTGCCGGAAATACAAAGGATCGGCTTGTTTTGTCAGCATCCGGCTCAGATGCTTCCAAAGTCTGAAACTCGGTATTTGCATATTGCATGATGGCTGTAGCTTTTTCCTTTCCGAGTGTCTCCGCCAAATGCTCCTGCATCTTTTTGAACACAAATGATTTTTCAATCTTCATAAGTCGTCATCCTCTGATGCTCTTTTTCACGACCAACGAGACCGTGATGTTGCCTTCTTCGGCAAACTGGCCTCCGCATCCTCCTTAGTCGGAAACAACCTGCTTTCCCGGAGCTTGATGCCACCATCGCTGTCTATAAAGCGCAGAGTGGCAAATCCGCCCGTGACCTTCAGGACCTTCACTTCCCGGATGATTCGGTTGCTTTCTACGATGTAAGCCGTGTCGCCGGGATTATACTTGTTTGGCATCTGCGTCACCTTCTACTGCCATGCCCATCTTCTCGATCAAGTCATGGAGGCTTTTATCGTGCTGGGCCTGTGAAATAGCACCGCGCTCCAGAAACATATCGAGCGTTTTCTTCTGCCGGAGGAAAAGCTGTTTGTTCTTCTCCTCGTAGCTTAGGAAGGACCATTCGGTGTTCTCCGTATTGTTCTGATTCATGACATAGGCTCCAAATAGTTCACAGTCTTCCCAGTTGCGGTCGCATACTCGATCTCGGACCGGGTGCTGGACCCGATATAGCCACCAACGTTGATCACGAAAATCTCATCCGCCATATCAATTTTCCGTTTGTGCATGTCATCCAGCATTTCCTTGGTACCCTCTGTCCAGACCTCATCATCGCCAGAGTGGCCGAAGAGGCCAACACTGATGACAATGTTGCCCTCCAGCGTCAGGCGTTTCTGTTCCTCCATGAAAGCATCCTTAAATCGACTGCTACCGCAGAGTGTGATGACTTTATACTTTCCAACCATATCAACACCTCAATCTCAGGTTTGCTCGGACTCCAGTGATTTGAGTGTTTTCCCATCAGCAGTTTTCCAGCTCGTGAGGCCGTTCGCGCTTTTGCCAATTACAAACATCGCTGCATAAGATGGGCTGGAAAACAGTATATCTTCTTGCAGAATGTGATTCTCATCAAGCTGAGCCTTTACTCTGCGCTCCTTAATAACCGCAGGGACAGTATCATCATCCACAGGAGAAATGCTACTTCCCTGCAGAACGACGAAACCTTCTGCAGTCTGCTTCCCATTTGCTTCGACTTTTCCTACGTTTTTAATTGTGCGCTCGAGATGAAGCTCAATTGCATCCTCCGCCACAGTATCGTTTGAAGCCTGGGTTGCAGCAATCACAGGTTTGTTTAAAGGCTCAAAAACCTTATGCCCGAGGGTACCCATGATTACCTTGGCATAGTCAATGAACTCCTCCATTTCGCTTTCCTTCTCCTCAGTAATGTTACCAGGAGTAGGATCGTTGCCATTCTTCACCTCATAGCGTTTTGCTTTCAACGCCATGTTACAGAAACGATTTTCAAGATAACTTATCTCAGTAGGCCCGAGAGAATTATTGGATGTTGTGAATACTATTGCCTCTGTCCAATAATCCTTTTCTGGATTGCGCTTATGTTCCTGAAGCCGGTTCAGGATACCCTCGCCATTTTTCCGGGCACCAGCCTGACCAATATATACGACGTTTTTCCCTGTTTCGTCTGACGTCCCAAACAGAAAGTAAACACCGCTCTGTTTCAGATTATCCCGGTCTTTGCATTTGTCCAATTCGGTTCGAGGAATCTTGAAGGCGACACCCGTCCAATTGGCGAGTGTACATTTAATACGTCCAGCTGCATCGCCGTCCATCAGGAAAAGCGGAATATTCTTTCCATGTGCCGCCATACCAGTGATTCCTCCATTCTTTAATGCTTTTTTGATCAACTCGCACTCTTGTCTTCCACATCTTTACGTGATACAGTGCCGAGTTCTTTGATATTTCTTCTCTTCAGCAACTCGTTGAAGTCATCGATACTGATTCCTGGAAACCTTTCCAGCAGGGTGATGTAAGTTTTATCCGGCTCTTTGAACTCATCAAGAGGGATACCCGCTTTTCCAAGCACTCTCTGTGTCATCCGAAGATCAAACTTGCAGCCAACGCAAATTGCCATAAGGATTTCTTTGCCCATATTGTTCTTTTTGTCGTTCTTGATGTCCGTATGGTAATTCGTGTGAAGCAGTGTTGCATTCCTGAAGTTATAAGGCCGAGTCAGCTTGTTGTTCTCAAACCAATACCATAATGCTTGACAGAGGGTAGTAAAAGGATCAGTCAGCATCTGGATAAACTTTTTCTTTATATCATCCATTTCTGAAAACAAATTATCAATAACTGCATCATATACATCGGCGTCTGTTACCTCATGTAGTTCACTCTTATTTCCCTTCTTTTCCTCTTGTTCAATATAGGCCTTGAAACCAGCTTGATATTTGGAATGAAAAGACAGAAATCTTTCATCTACTCCCTGAGCGTGATACAGTACAGCGTAATGGTAATAATCTTTTTCCGCTATGGTGTGAGAAACGATGTGCTGCTCGCATATATTGATCGTACAAGCAGCGAGGTTGTTTCTTGCTCTTTTTGTCAGATGAAGCTGCCCATTCCGTACTGCGACATATTTCTTATCAGCAATTACAAAATAACCATCAGCAAACACCATATGATTGGACTCAATCCACTGCGCCAGGATATCGTTTTGACTCATTAGTTCATATGCGTCTGCCGGGGTTATTGCAATGTGTTCTTTTCGTTGTAATTCTCCGAATACATCTTTATAATCCGAATAGTTGATCAGCTTCCCCTCAAGGCCAACCTCTGCAATTCTTATTTTCGCAGATGCTCGTGAAACTTTGAAAAAGCTGGAGAGTTTATCGACCAAATCATCACAGCCATTTAATGGACCGCTCAAATACTCTTCAGCTTTTCGGATAAACATATCCCGTGGCATCAGCACGCGAGGTGCAAGGCGATGAGCCTGCCATTCCAGCCACTCCACCTCATTCTGCTTCGTTTGCTTTTTGGTAGGGGGCTCAAAATCTATCCCGGACTGGCAACACATAATCGGGTATAGCTGTTCCTTTGCTTTCCGATTCTTAACTGCCAGTATTTCAAAATATCGTTTATCCTTTTCCCAATGAATCATCTCGTGGATAAGAGTATTGCGCTTACATCCTTCTCCATATGCCCATTCAGAATCCGGATCAAATACCAGTGTACCTGCCTTGTAGAACGTGGGTACATATTCGTCTTTTTCCCAATCATAGACATCTACATAACCATCAAGCAGTAAACAGCAACCAAAAATATCCAGATTTCTGGAGAGGGATGCTGTTTTTACAGTAAGATTGGCTTCTGCAAGCATATCCTCCACTGGAAGCGCCATTGGCGTGGTCAATGCGGCTTTACAGTGCTGTCCCAGAAATTTTGCGGCATAGTCATCCAGCCGGTTAGCTCCAAGAATCAAGGCTCCGGTTTTAGGATTAACATCAAAAATATCGCTTGGTGTTAGCTGCTTAGCCATCGATTTCCTCGTCTCCGTCATTTATTGCATCTAACGGCATCTCTTCAAGAAGCTGACGCGCTTCTCTCCAATTTGGGCAATACTTCTCTACAAAAGCATGAAACCGGTTTGTATGGTTCCTTTCCAACAGATGTACCAATTCGTGCGTAAGCACGTACTCTAAACACTCCACCGGCTTTTTTACCAACTGAAGATTGATAAGTATCTTCTTCTCCTCGATATTGCAGGAACCCCATCTAGTCTTCATGTACTTTATATTACAGGCGTTTGAACGAACACCGATACGATCTTCACATTGCGCAAGTATAGCAGGAAGTGTACGCTTTAATTCTGCCCGGTACCATTCCGTGAACGCCTTTTCCCGATTTTCCTCTGAAGCTCCTTCGGGAACCGTCATGATAATTCTGGTAGGTGTCTTATCAATATGATACCGAGTGCCTTGATGCTTGACCTGTAGCATATAGGGCTTTCCCCAAAGATAACATGCTTCACCGGATACATACTCACGCTTGGTCTGCCGTGGCTGTGCCAGCATACGATCCCGTACTTTAACAATCTCAGGAATCTTACGGAGCACAAAATGACGAATAGACTCATCGCTGATCGCAGAAGGAGCTGTAACTGTCACAATCCCATCCGGTGGATTTACCCGGATATATAAGTTTTTAGTTTGGCCTTCCTAGTGACTTCAACAGAAAGACCGCTGACAACTAAGGTTTCATTCTCTGTCATATTCAGCCTGCCTTTTTGCGAGATCAAAGATCGCATTTGTCTTTTCCATTGCCTCATCCGCTGGAACAGCAGCAGCAATAAGCGTTTTATAAATAGCTTGCTGAACGGCCTGACTGCGCTGCGGGTGCTCCTGCCAATGGGAGCGGACGCTTACCTGAATTGCATGATCTTCCTTAAATGTCAGGTCAGAATTGCCATCTAAGAAATCATAAAGCGCACGTCTGGCTTCACTGTCACGGATTCCTTCAGGATAAGCGTCATCCTGTTCAGGGTGTAGGATTGCTTGTGCCAATTCTACTACCTGGCGGAGGTATTCTTCGTAGCTCATCGCTTCGATCTTCCGCTGCTGGATAACATCCTCAAGCATCTCAGATAGCTTTCCAAAGTAGACTTCGTTGGAGCTCATCTTTTTGACGATCTCATGCTTAAGGTTATTCTCAATTGTCTCAGCTTTAGCTGTATCGTCTCCGGGGAGGTCTTTAACCAAATCAGCTGGCGTTGTAGTTTTACCCTCCAGCAGCAGCTCCACTAAAGACATGTCTGCCATTCTATTGACCAGCTTGGAATCATCAGCGCGGATATATGTATCCAGGATATACCGCATATCAGCCTCATATGGCTTCTGGTCAATATAGTCGCAGCTGGCCAGTTTGATCATTTCTTTGATTCTGTTGTAACCAGAAATCTCTTCTCGCAGACCAGCAACCTGTTTTTCTGTATAGCCGTAATCAGATACCAGCTTGTTACAGCAACTGGCAAATGATCTGGTGAGAGACGCTGTCAACGCGTAAAGCGTATCCCTTCGCGCTCTCCGCTCGTCTGTCTCGCTTAGAGCACCGCAGAAAAACTCAATGTAGTCAGCGTCAGCCTGAGGAGCTGGAACACCGGCTAGCAGATCCTTTAGTGCTTCAAGACTGCTGCTCATTTCTGACTTAGCTTCATCGTACCGGTCTTTGATCAAGCCTTCCACATCCTCTGGATCAAAACCGTCAAACGCCTCTGTCGTATAATCATGGACAGCGGATTGAATGTTTCGGAAAAGATCCATATAGTCTACGATGTATCCGTAATCCTTATCTTCTCCATCCGGGCGATTGACACGACAAATAGACTGGAAAAGATCATGATCCCGCATACTCTTGTCGATGTACAGATATGTTGCGCTGGGCGCATCGAAACCTGTAAGCAATTTATCGACAACGATGAGTAGCTTCATTTTCGCCGGGGACTTTCGGAACAGTTCTTTGACTTCGGTTTCGAATTCAGCTTGTTTTTTCCCGTTCAACATCCGATCGTAGATCTTCTTTTTATATTCCTCCTCGCTTTCCTGGGAAAGATCAGACGTTGCAGTACGCACACTGGCTGTCGTTGGCTCATAGGAAGTGACTACAGCGCACTTGGTGAAACCGTGAGCCTGGAAGATCTCCCAATACTTGCATGCTTCATAGATGCTGCCTGCCACAAGCATAGCAGTTCCACGATTATTAGCGAGGCGCGGCTTACCAACAGAATCATTCATATCAAAAATGATGTCTGCAGCGATCCGCTCCAGGCGTTCTTTGGAACTATACAGCTTACTGACGGTCGTCCAGCTTTGTTTCAATTGTAGTTTGGCACGTTCCGTCAGCCCCCTGGTTTTTATCTCAAACCATTGATCAATTTTATCAGGGCTGGACAATTCCTGGTTGACATCTCGGGCTTCGTACCGCAGATCAAGGACAACACCATCCTGAACACCTTCATTGAACTTGTAAGTATGGATGTAGGTTCCGAAGGTTTCCAAGCTGGTTTGCTTATCCGTTTTCAGCAACGGAGTACCTGTAAAACCAATGAGGATTGCATTTGGCATCAATTCCCGGACAGCAGTATGCAGTTTACCTGAATTGGTGCGATGACACTCATCGATAAAACCGATAATGTTGCCTTTAGCCTCATAGCCTTGCGGTAGGGCAGCGCGAAGTTCTTTCACGTACTGATCAATATCTGCCTGCTTGCCAGCATTATGTCCGTATTTATGGATCAGGGAACAGACAATCGACGCCTCGTGTTTGTTGAGAATATCACGCAGATCATCGCAGCTCCGGGCACGCTGCACGTGGTTTTCGCCAACGTTGTGGAACACACCTTCGATCTGGTCATCCAGCTCCTCCCGGTCAGTGATGATAATAACTCTGCTATCGTCAATGTGCTCTCGTATCCACTTGGCCAGCCATACCATGATCAGCGATTTACCAGAACCTTGAGTATTCCAGATGATGCCACCCTGGCCCTCCCGGATCCGTTTCTGTGCAGCCAGAATTGCGAAAAACTGATTATGCCTGGCTGTTTTCTTATACCCGGCATCGAAGATCATGAAATCGTGAATCAGCATGAGCAGCCGATCATGTTGACACAACGAAATAACACCATCGCGCAAGCGGTTTGTCTCTTTAGCCTGCATAGCGCGGATGCTGACTGATAAGTCGTCCGTAGCCCGCTGATCTTCTCGCCAGGAAAGATAGAACTTCTCGCCGGTTTCGATCACACCATACTTAAGACCTTCTGCTTCATTACCAGCCATTAGCAACTGCATGGTGCTGAAGAAGCTGCGGATATTCTCCTTTTTCTGGTTGGTCAGCATCTGCCGGATGCCTTCGCCGATGGAGACAATGGAGCTCTTCAGTTCAAACATCGCCACTGCAATGCCGTTCACATACAGCACCAGATCCGGGCGCTTCTTCGTAATCTGATCATAACGAAGGACAGATACCTCCTCCGCTAGATAAAAATCATTATTTGAGGTATCTGTCCAGTCAATATAGTGTACGGTAACGCGGTTTCCTCGATCGTCCCGAATACCCTGGTCGCCATAGCGAAGCTTCTCATAGACAGCTTGGTTAACCTGATATAGCTCATCCGTCTGATTGGCAGCAAGCATCGTCAGATCACTGATCGCTTTATTGATCACATTATAATCATATCCCCGGGTAATCAGGTTTTTGCGCAGCAAGTCCTCCCGGATAGGCGTGTTGTTCACGTCGCTCAGGTTTCCCAGGAAGGTATAATGCAGGTCATCAATCAGCCATCCTTTGACCCGGTCTTGTAGTTTCCGTTCGCTATCGACAGACATATATACCCTCCTCACACACTGAGGCGTACCCGCCCGGTCAGCAAATCATCCATCGCGCCTTCGCGGATCTGAATCATCTTTTCATGCTCAGCATCAAGTGCTTTGATTTCCTCATCCATTGAGGTCAAAGCATCTGCAATCATCTGCTGCTCATTAAGATCAATCGGGAGCCTAACAGGATATTGCATAATGTACTTCTTGTCACCACGTGGCATCTTTATGCCTTTTACGCCACCCTTCATGACATAGTTTATGAATTGATCATTCGCGATGCAATAATAAAGGAATTTAGGCACAATGCGATCGTTTCCCACCAATGCGAGTACATCTGCACTACAGCATCCACAGAAATCCGCTGACCAGACCTTTTTTAAGTATGGTCGAATATTCGCAATAAGAGTATCTCCAGAATAAAAAGCTATTCCATCTACCTGTTCAGTTCCCTCGTAGGAAGTTACCCCAGCAAACATTTGTTTCATATTTTCTGTACTAATATAGTGTCGGCGTTGACTGTGGGTTCGATCCTTTCTAAAAGAGGCTAGTTTATTAAGCTCTACCTGTGTCCACCTACAATCATGACCGTCTATCGTAGTTTTTCCCATAACCACTTCAGTTATAACGCCATCACGAATAGCTCTTTTCTTTTCGATAAGTTGCTTTAAAGAAGAAATATATTCTTCCATTTCAGATAAAGCATCTGCAATGGCTTTTTGTTCTTTCTTTGGTGGTACAGGAATCTCTATTGCTGAAAGCACACGACCATTTGTTAATGCGCGTGTCGTATAAGTACAATTTGAAATAATAGCTTGCCTTACTGCTTTGGTAGAAAAACAGTATTGACAATACTCTGGCAACAGCATCTCATTCTTTGGCCTACCACGTAGCACAAAGCCACTGAAAGCACAGTCTTCAATATCATCTAATAGTACTGCACTTAAACCAACTTCTTCTGGTGTTTCAGATGTCCTTGTAAAAAATACATCACCTTTTTTAACTTCAAATCTTTTGATTTCATCAGACGATAGACTCACCTTGCCCTGGATATCCCCTGAATGCAAGCCTGAGTGATGGTACACATCGGTATAATTCACAATCGGTGTTCCATAGCCAAAAAATGCTTTCCCTTTGTTTAAGCCATTCTTAAAATCCAGAAATTGACCAATTGGTACCAGTGGCCAATCATTTACCATTTGTAGCCCATCCTTTCCAGAGCTTTCCGGACGGCATCCTTTGACGAAGCAGTTCGGCTCTCGATTTCTCCCAAGGTATGCTCATACCTCTTGGCTATCATAATTACGCGAGAAGCATATTCATTCAGAATGCGATCAATCTCACTATTGATGTCTCCAAACAGGCGGGTCATCCACTTTTCATCGAACAGCAGATGCTTAATCTCATCTATCGATAAATCCGCATACTTGGCAAGCACCATGTCATCCAATGCTTTCTGTGCGGCTTTGATTTCTTTGCCCACTGCATCACTGGCATCAAGCTTATCGCGATAGGCAATCAGCGCATCGTATTCATCCTGATATATTTCAGGCAGCACTGCAGTTTCCGTGGCAGCCTTCAGCGCAGCTTTGATCTTGGCTTTTGCAAAGGTGCCGTTCTTGTTGCGGATACCAAACGCCTCAATGGAAGGAGCTTCCTGGGCGACTTTCTCCATCGCTTCCATATCACCGGACTCGAACGCTGCAGATAGCGCGAGCAGAGCGGTCATTTCGACTGAAGTCTTCTTTGCCTCCAATTCCTTGATGCGTTTTGTCAGATTTCCCTTGGGCAGTTCTCCCTTTTCAGACAACGCTTCTTTCAGCAGGCCATCATCGCCGGACTCTTCCTCACGCGCCTCCTCCATATCAGCCGCCATCTGATCTCGCTGTTCTACCAACGTGGCGATGGCAGCAAGCTCGTCAGCGAAATAAACGCGTTCAATGATTGACCGGGGAATCAAAGCACCGTCAAAGGATTTTACCTTGGTTTTGTCATCAACCAGGATTTCCTCACCATTATCATCTTTTTGTTTCTTTTGAGCGTATATATACTCGATATCACGGCCAGACTCATAACCATAAGCCTTGATTGCATACACATCATCCTGGAGCTTCTCGTTCCAGTAATTCATCAGGCAGTCATAGATATCGTAATGATCCAGGAAGAGAGAATCCGCATACACTTCCAATATCAAAGATCCCAATTCACGAATGAAGGTTTTAGGATCAGTATCTTCTGTGATGTTCAACAGTCGGCTTCTGACTTCGTCGCGCCAGATTTCAAATGCATCAGTACCTTCTTTGTGCTTTTCTGCTTGGAGCTTCAAATCGCGTTCAAAAATGCCTTCGATCTCATCGGATGGAATTGCAAGGCGATAAATATCGTGTTCGGGGTCTGTGCAGGCGAATATCGCATTGCGCAAATCTTCAGAAACTGTCCATAGCCGCTCCAGCGTACCGATATCATGTGCTGGAATGCCGCCTTGCAGGTGTGCAGCGATATTCTGCGGAAGCGAATCATCAATTCGCTGAATATACCGAGGCACATTCATGTTGCCGTCATTTGCTTCCAGAATCTCGGTATATGGAACAAGGCGGGAATAACCTTTGATCTCTTCCTGCGCAGTATAGACGCGAACAATCTTCTCAATGTCTTGTTCGCGCAGACGATTCTTGTTGCCATCTTTCTTGAAGCCGTTGCTGGCGTCAATGAAGAAGATTCCTTCCCGTGTTTCCGCATTCTCCTTATCGATGAATACCAAGCAGGCAGGAATGCCCGTACCGTAGAACAAGTTGGCGGGCAAACTGACGATTCCTTTGATGTAGTGTGTGGCAAGCACTGCTTTGCGGATGGTCTCTTCCGCATTTCCACGGAACAGAATACCATGCGGCATGACAATGCCTGCTTTTCCATTCGGTTCCAGGGATTTAATGACATGAAGGAACCAGGCGTAATCACCGTTTTTCTCCGGCGGGATGCCAAAGCCCTCAAATCGATGATAGGGATCAGCATCTGCCTTCAAGCCATCACTCCAGGATTTATCGGAAAACGGTGGATTCATGACGACGAAATCGAAACGGGTAAGCTGCTCAAAGCGGTCTTTGAACTGAGGATTGGTCAGTGTATTTCCGCGTTTGATTTCGCCGTTTCCCTTCTGATGAAGAATCAGGTTCATAGTGGCAAGACCAGCGGTTGAATGATCTTTTTCCTGGCCAGAAATTGTCACCAGGGAATTGCCGAACTCATCAAGAGGTGCTTCATCAGCAGCCCGGATCAGAAGACTGCCGCTGCCACAGGCCGGATCATATAGCTTCCACGCTTTATCGGGAATGGGCTTAATATCGCCTATGCCAATCAGTCGCGCAATAATACGGGAGACTTCACTTGGAGTATAGAATTGCCCCTTGCTTTTCCCGGATTCCTGGGCGAACTTCATCATGAAATACTCGTAAGCATCGCCGATAATGTCATCGCCGCTGGCCCGATTGGTACGGAAGTCAATCGCGGGATTTTGAAAAACACCAATCAGCCCGGATACTTTTTCGACCAGCTCACGTCCGGAGCCGAGTTCATCCGTGTTGTTGAAGCTCACTTCAGGCAGGGCACCCTGCAAATGGTTGTCCTCCAGGAAACGCTGG